>ENA-OQVM01001388-OQVM01001388.1-marine-metagenome-genome-assembly--contig:-NODE-1388-length-32283-cov-7.893126_pt1 | contig 32283 bp, 29 predicted proteins | sample MGYA00237776_ERZ505498 | MGnify/ENA primary metagenome ERZ505498 (study PRJEB26159, sample SAMN06265151) | marine metagenome | isolation source: Helgoland LTER site | place: Germany:Helgoland, sampling...
CCTATTCTTATTTTACGTGCTGGATCGACTAAAACGTCCCACAAACGTTGTTCTTCGTTCAATTCTCTTAATAAAAAGACTTCGATACGAGCTCCTGTTTTTTCTTTATTACCAAAAAGACGGGCTGGAAAAACCTTTGTGTTGTTCAAAACCATCACATCCCCTTCTTCGAAGTAATCGATAACGTCTTTAAATTGTTTGTGTTCTATTGTTCTGGTAGCTCTATTGAGAACCATTAAACGAGCTTCATCGCGATTTTCAGCAGGATGCTCGGCTAGTCTTTCTTCTGGTAATGTAAAACCGAAATCAGATAATTTCATAGATAAACTGTGTTTAGTTACTCCAATACCACCCTATAAGAAATGGTATTAAAAGCGCAAAGATACTACCTCAGCATAGGGGTTGTCAAGTAAATGGGGAAATTTCGTCTACTTATTTTTCAATAAGCTCAAAACCAACAGCTTCCAAGTCATTCCAAAAATCAGGATAGGACTTTGTTACTACATTTGCTTCAGCAATTTGATGGCCAATTTTTAGTGCCAAAGGCGCAAAAGCCATTGCCATGCGGTGGTCGCTATAGGTAGCAATGGTTTGATTGGCTTTAAAATCTTGAGCAGCACTAAGGTGCAAGCTATCTTCGGTCACTCGGATTTGGGCGCCAAGTTTGGACAGTTCGTTTTCTAGTGCAATGAGTCGATCGGTTTCTTTAATTTTTAGTGTGTGCAAACCACTAAGATCACATGCAACCCCTAGTCCATAACAACTCACTGCAATAGTTTGAGCAATATCGGGGGCTTCAACTAAGTCTAATGTAATGGTTTTTGGCAATTCAAAATTATTGATTTTTTCTAAAATCATTTGATTATTTTCAAATCGTGTATCGACTCCTAATTTTTTATAGACATCGATCAAAACAGCGTCTCCCTGAAGGCTGTCTTGTCGGTAACTGCTTAAAACTATACGGCCGGCACTACTCAATGCAACACAGCTGAAATGGTAAGATGCCGAACTCCAGTCGGATTCGACAACTTGGGTTTGGTCTTCTATTATTTTTTGTTGGGAGATTCTAATGTTTTTGTTTTCGAATTGAGAATGTACTCCAACCCGTTCCAATAGAGCCAAAGTCATTTTCAAATAAGGTAGGGAAGTGATCTCTCCTTCTAGTGTTAGGTTTAGCCCTTCTTCTAAATGCGGAGCAATTAATAATAGAGCAGAAATATATTGGCTACTAATATTAGCCGGTAAAGAAACCGCTCCACCTTTCAATGCTTTTCCTGAAATTCGAAGTGGCGGATAGCCCTCTTTTTTTTCATAGCTAATTTGGGCACCTAATTTTCTTAGTGCATCTACCAAAACGCCAATGGGTCTTTCTTGCATTCGCGAAGAGCCTGTTAATACTATTTCACGCCCTTCTTGAGTTGCAAAAAAAGCAGTTAAAAAACGCATTGCTGTTCCAGCGTGATGGATGTCTATTAGGTTTGAATCTGTCGTTAGCGCATGATTCATTGCGACGGAATCATCCGAATTCGAACGGTTTTCGATCGTTAATCCGGGATACAATGCTTGTAAAAGCAGTAATCGGTTGGTTTCACTTTTTGAACCTGTAATATTGAGACTTCCCAAACAATTTTGAGAAGGATGATTAATGTGTAGCAGCATCCGTATTATTTAAGTTTTGGATTGTTTTGATGGCGGTCATGATCCCGCTGGGTTTTTAAGTTTAGTTTTTTATCAAAAGTGTCTTGTAAATTAATTCCTGTTTGGTTTGCCAAACATAAAACTACAAAAACAACATCTGCAAGCTCTTCACCTAAATCTTTATTTTTATCCGATTCTTTTTCGCTTTGCTCCCCATAGCGTCGAGCAATAATTCGAGCCACTTCCCCAACCTCTTCAGTTAACTGAGCCATATTGGTGAGTTCATTGAAGTATCGAACTCCATGATCCTTGATCCATTCGTCTACGGCCTTTTGAGCATCTTGAATTTGCATACTAGAATTTTATGTAAAAATACATTAAGTCAAGAGACTAGACAAAAGAGCAGTAGTGCATATCCGAACATTTTACAACAAATTAGTTAAATCTGATAACCGATCAATAATCAAACACTCTTCGTGATACGCTTCCTTGTGGTAGTTGAAATGTATGGCTTGCATACCCAATTTCAATGCACCTTGGATGTCTGCTTCTAAGCTATCTCCAATCATCACAGCATGTTCAGGAAGAACTTCAGCGGTTTTCATTGCAGACAGAAAAATAGTTGGGTGGGGTTTTTTAACCCCAATTTTTTCAGCAGTAAGAACTGTTTTGAAAAAACGAGCAATCCCTGAGTTTTCTAATTTACGCTGTTGTACGAGCTCAAATCCGTTGGTAATGATGTGTAATGTGTATTTAGAACTCAAGTATTCTAGAGCCGAAATGGTATCTTCGAAAAGCTCAGTATGTGTAGAAAGTTGTTGAATGTATAGCTCAGCAACCCGTTCAAGAAGAGATGGAGTAAAGGAAACCTTCATTGCTTCAAAAGTTTTTTCTAGCCTCAAATAACGGAGTTCAACTTCCGAAATCATATTCTCGCGATACTGCTTCCAATAATAATGGTTGATTGGATTATAAAAATCTAAAAAAACCTCAAGAGAAAATTCAAAATTCAATTCCTTGAAAATCGATTTAAATGTTGCACCAGAATTTTTTTCAAAATCCCAGAGCGTATGGTCCAAGTCAAAGAAAATATGCTGGACTTTATGCGAATTAATCATAGTTTATAATATAGTTGGTATAGGCTTCCTTCCACAAAGTGTTTTTATTATGCGGGGAAAAAATCGCATTTGTTACCGAAAACACATGTACTCCAGTTGAAGTTGGGATTTGTTTTTTAAGGTCTTCTAATTTTTTAAAAGCAGTATTTACATCTAAAGTACGTAAAGCCTCCTCAGTTGCGACAACTGCATAAAGCACCAAAGCGGTTTCAATTTCGTTTCCTAGGTCATAGAACCGAAAAGGCACCGCTGTACTTGCTCGATATCCTATTCTATCGTGGTAACCTAAACTAAAGTCCTCAGCCTGCTCCATTCCCAAAACATTTCGATAGGTATCGAATACCGTTGTTACTCCTCGGTTGAAACGCAAGAATTTAGTGTTTCTATGAATGATGCTTTCAAAACGCTCCAATTCCGATTTAAAAACTTTGACTTTCTGTCGTGCTTCAGTAGAAACCAGCAAAGAAACTTTATGATAATCTGCAACTGATTTAATTAAAGAATGAAACGTATCGTTGAAAATTGAAATCCCTTGATCATAAAAAGTGATTTTAGAAAACAGAAAGAAAAACCTTGGCTTCACACGAGTGTTTTTAAACAAAGAGAAAAAGGCATTGAAGTTATTCCAAGGGTCTTTCCACAGTCCCATCAAAACCATTGTTTGCTCTACAATACTCCAAATCTCAAAATTGCTTAGTGAAATTAAAAACTGAGCGGTATTTCTAAGAAACGATTTATGCTTGTATTTATAAGCCGATGCAACCTCAACTAGAGGTATACAGTGTACTGTAGATTGTTCAGATTGTTCAAGTTCCGGAAATTTCTGAAGGAGTAAGTCGAGTGTTTTCTTTGCCCATAAATCGATAACAGGTAATTCTAAAAAATTATTCTGAACTGCAAGGCATTGGTCGCTCATAAACCGATCAGAATCATCCTTTACATGCGTTAGGTATTCTTCGTATCTGCTGATTAAAAAAAAGGTAGCTGCAAAAACATCGAACGGAAGCATTGAATCTTTACTGCAGCCGAAAAAGGCTGGTAAACCTTCCCATTGAGAAACTGTTATTTCTATATCACGAGCCCCTTGTTCAAACAATAATGCATTTGAATTTACAAAAAACTCATTCCCTAAAGGAGCATTAGCATAGCTCATTTTGGGTCCATTTTGAGCAATAAAAACCTCTAACTTCGTTGTGAAATCTACTTTAATTCCAAGGACACTTTCAAAGAAATGTTTGAAAGTATATCGAAGTCTAGGGGTGATTTTGTGGGTATAAACCAACAACATAGTTATAGTAATTTTTCGTCTGCAAAGCTAAAGTAGCCTTTTTCAGAAATAATTAAATGGTCTAGGAGTTTTATATCCATATTTTCTCCTGCTTTTTTAATCTTCTGAGTCAATTGAATGTCACTTGTGCTTGGCTTTAAAACTCCCGAAGGGTGGTTATGGGCAACAATTATAGCTGTTGCACCGCATTGAAGTGCGCTTTTAAAAAGCAGTCGAATATCGACTGTAGTCTCTGAAATTCCACCTTTACTCAAACATTTTTTCTCTACAACATGATGCTGGGTATTCAATAGTAAAACCCAAAATTCTTCTTGATCCAAGTAGGATAAAACAGCAAATAACGTATCATAAGCAATTGCACTATTCGTACAACTCACTTTTTCTTGTGATGGTATTCCTTGAATTCTTTTCCCCAATTCCAGAGCTGCTTTTATTTTCACTGCCTTAGCCGGACCAATCCCCTTCCATTGCAGCAAGGTATCTAAACTAATTCTGTGAAGTGCACTCAAATCATGATCAAGAGAAGCCATTATGCGCTGCATGAGCTGTACAGCGGTTTCCCCGGGGTTTCCACTTCCAATTAAAAGTGCCAACAACTCTGCATTAGTCAATTACTGAGGCCCTTGGCTGATTAATTTTTCTCGAGGTCGTTCTTCAACAGACCAGTCTTTTAATGTAAATTTGGAGGGAATCGTTTTCATAGTAAAGTAGGTTTACGATGGTTTAGAGCGCTTTAATGCTATTTTGAAATCAATAATGTTTATAAAAATATAACTTTTTTAATAATGAATTACCCTCCAAAACACCACCAAGAAGAACAGTACAAAAATGCGTTAGAACTGGTTAAAATATACCCCCTAGCTACTGTAATCACATCCAGTAACAATCGCATTTTAAGCACCCACATTCCCCTAGTATATACTCCCGAAGGAACTTTAGGCACGCTAGTCGGTCACTTAGATAAGTTCAATCCACAAATCAGCCATTTCGAAGATAAGGATCACGATTTAGAACTCATTTTTCATGGACCAGAAGTATATATTTCGCCATCAAAATACACTACTACACAGCTACCAACCTGGAATTATTTTAAAGTTCATTTGCAAGGAAAAATTCAAATTAAAAGAGCAGCACAAGATGTAAAGGATAGCTTAATAGCCATGACAGCTTTCTTGGAAGGTGCAAACCCCAATTATGTTTTAGAAGAAAACAATCCGCGAATGGCGGCTGCATTAGATTATATTGTTGGGTTTCATATCGAGATTACATCTTGGGAAGGGAAATACAAAATTTCTCAGGACAAAAACAAAGAAGATCGATCGAGAGCGAAACAAGCGTTGATTGACGGTCAGTCTCAAGTGATCGAACACATCGAACACCTATATGAAAATCATCAAACTAAAGGCTAAGAACGCGTTCTTTTAAAGCATCCCAATCTATACCCCCGTAGTTTCCAGAACTCATCATCAAGAGGATACTTTTGTTCCACTGATGCTCAAAAAGAAATTCTTGAAAAGCTTTGGGATTGGTAAATACAACAAGATTTTCAGAGCCAAAGGCAGTTTTAATTTCCGCTTCACTCAAAGGGCTTCTATTTTTAACTTTTAACGCCTCAGGGTCATAAAAAACAACGGCTTCATCTGCTCCGTTGAGTGCGTTTTTATATTGTCCAATAAAAGCTGGATTCAGGCTACTATAGGTATGTAACTCCAAGCAATACACTCTATGATGCTGGTCAAATTGTTGCGCTACTGCTTCTGAAGTTGCCTTTACCTTGCTCGGAGCGTGTGCAAAATCTTTGAATAAGAAGGATGATCCGTTATCTCCTATTTTCTCTAAACGTTTTGAAGCACCTTTAAAACTCATTATGGCTTCTAAGAAATCATCTTCATCTACTCCCATGAGCTGACAAATCCATTTAGCTCCTGCTATATTCGAAAGGTTGTGTTCGCCGAAAACTTCGAGAGGCAAATCGCCTTCATCCGTTTTCAAATACGTGACCCCAGCATCGATGAAATACTCTGGCAAACGATAACTTTCTTTTCGAATGGTGTTTCGAGAAGCTTCTGTGATGCGTTCCAAAACAGAATCCGATTCGTTATACACCAATACACCTCCCGGCATAATAGAGTCTATATAGGTTTCAAATTGCTCAATATAATTTTCTTCTGTCGGGAAAACATTTATGTGATCCCAAGCAATTCCCGATATCAAAGTAACATGTGGTTTGTACCAAAGGAATTTTGGACGGCGATCTATAGGGGAAGAAAGGTATTCGTCTCCCTCGATAAGCATAAAATCATTTTCTTGAGTCAAATGAACCATGGTATCAAAACCTTCGAGTTGAGCCCCGATCATATAATCAACTTCTTTTTCCCAATAATTTAGAACGTGCAAAACCATCGATGTAATGGTAGTTTTTCCATGACTCCCGGCAATCACAACCCGAGTTTTATTTTTCGTCTGTTCGTAAAGAAATTCAGGATAGGAATAAATTCGAATTCCCAATTCCATTGCTCTTAGAAGTTCTGGATTATCTTCTTTGGCATGCATTCCTAGAATGATTCCATCCAAGTCATCAGTAATTTTTTCTGGATACCATCCCATAAGTTGTGGAAGTAAACCGGCCTTTGCTAATCGAGATTTTGAGGGCTCAAAAATAGCATCATCACTTCCACTAATTTCGAAACCTTTGAACTGTAGTGCTAGTGCTAAATTGTGCATGGCACTTCCTCCGATGGCTATAAAATGGAATTTCTTCATGAGTATATCTTTGTATTGTAATCCTATTCAGGATTAAAAGTAGGGTTAATTTCTAAAGCTAAAGAACGGTATTGAATGGCTTGATCTTTTTCGTTTATCTTTTCATAAAGCAAAGCTAGTTTGTAATACGCCCATTCTTTAGGTAAATTATCGTGAGCATCAAATTGCGCTACGTAATATTCAAGTGCACAGATAGAAGCTGTTGAACTCAAGCTAAAGGCAAGTCCAATACTGGCTATTTCATAGCTCAGGTTTTGACTTCTATTTTCAAAATAGCCGCTAACAGATGAATTTTCACACCCATCTAAAAAAGGGAGAAGTTCAAAAGCACTTTTGTATTGAGCTTTTGCTTGAGTTGTATTGTTTTCAGATTCTGAAATAAATCCTTGTGCCAATAAACCTTCAGTAGGGCTCAAATCAGACAGTAGTTTTGCAAAGTTTTTTGCCTTGTCTATGTCCCCACCGAGGAAGTCGGGCAACTTGGTGTAAATCCGAACAAGTGCGGTTAGTGTTGGAGTGTGCGTTGGATCTAGCTGATGTGCTTTCAGGAAATTAGTTTTCATTGCGAACACATAAGGTAAAGCTTTGAATTTACTAATTTCATCAATTCGGATTCCATTAACGCCTGCCAAACGATAATGAAGCTCGGCATTATCTGGCTCTATTTCGATGCGTTTAGAATAGTATCGAATTGCCGTTTCAAAATCCTTATACGCTATAGCCAAACGAATCATCGCATTGTACTGAGGGATTGAATTTGATTCTTTCGCTAAGGCTGAACGTTTTTCTAGATATACTTTATCAGAGGAAAAATCGTAACTTGCAAAAGGCGTTTTTTCTTGACCAATAGCCGACCAACTCCAAAAAACAGCAATACAAAAGATTGAAATACGAAGCATAATAGAATTTACGCAATTGAATTTTCAAGTGCCAAAACCTTCCAGAGCTCATCTTTCAAGGTTTGAAGATTATATTCACTTATTGCTGAAATCATGGTGTGCGGAGTATTCGGAAAACTCTCATTCATTTCTTCGGCATAAGCTTCACGAAGTTCGTCATCGAGTAAATCGCACTTAGAAAGCACAATCATATATTGTTTGTCCAATAATTCTGGATTGAATTCTTGAAGTTCTGAACGTAAAATTTCGAATTGTTTTTTAACATCCTTAGCATCTGCTGGAATAACATACAGCAAAACAGAATTTCGTTCAATATGCCTTAGGAAATAATGGCCAAGCCCTTTTCCTTGAGCTGCACCTTCAATAATTCCTGGAATATCAGCCATTACAAAAGAACGGTAATCACGATAATGGACAATTCCTAAGTTGGGCTTTAAGGTTGTAAACTCATAGTCTGCAATTTTAGGTCTAGCCGATGTCAATGCAGCTAAAAGGGTAGATTTTCCTGCATTAGGAAATCCTACCAAACCTACATCTGCAAGTAATTTCAATTCTAAAGTAACAAAACGCTGTACACCTTTCATCCCCGGTTGGGCATATCGAGGGGTTTGTCTTGTTGAGGATTTAAAGTGCCAATTTCCACGACCTCCAAGTCCACCTTTAACCAAAATCACTTCTTGATCTTTTTCTGTAATTTCAAAAAGCACATTTTCAGTTTCAGTATCCTTAACAACTGTTCCTAAAGGTACATCGATAAAAACATCTTCTCCTTGAGCACCTGAGCTTCTGTTTTTGCTACCGTGCATTCCATGTTCAGCTCCAAAATGCTTTTTGAATTTAAACGAATACAAGGTCCAAAGATTCGGGTTTCCTCTCAAGATAATGTGGCCACCTCGACCTCCATCACCTCCATCTGGTCCTCCTTTGGTAATATATTTTTCTCGGTGTAGATGTATCGACCCTTTTCCCCCGTTACCAGAAGTCAGCGCTAGCTTTACATAATCTACAAAATTTCCTTCAGTCATTGTATGGTTTTAGAAACGGTCAATAATGGAGGTTAATCGAGCCGTTATTTCATCGATTGTTCCAATCCCATTAACACTATGAAATTTACTTTGTTCTGTATAAAAGCTTCGTAATGGTACTGTTTTTTGATTGTATTCATCAAAACGATTTCTGATTTTAGCTTCATCCTGATCATCAGAACGTCCGCTTGTTTCTCCTCGCTTCAATAAGCGCGCTACCAATTCATCATCAGTAGCTTCAAGTGCAATCGTAGCAGTAACCTGCATTTCTTTTTTACTTAAAAAAGCATCTAAGGCTTCAGCCTGAGCAGTAGTTCTTGGAAAGCCATCAAAAATAAAACCTTTGGCATCTTGATTCTTTTCTACCTCAGCCTCGAGCATATTAATGGTGACAGAATCGGGCACTAGATCACCTTGATCCATATAAGACTGGGCAAGTTTTCCTAAATCAGTTGCATTTTTGATGTTGTAACGAAACACATCACCTGTTGAAATATGCACCAACTGGTATTGCGATTTCAAAAATTCAGCTTGTGTGCCTTTACCAGCTCCCGGCTTACCGAAAAGTACGATATTAATCATGATCAAATAGTTTTATAAAAAAGCAAAGATACCCAAATTAAAGGGCTTTTTGTGTTTGAAATTAAGATATCAAAGATATATACGTATTTTTGTCAAAAAAAAATATGTCCTTTTTTTCTACCCATAAAACCTTAGGCATTTTAGGCGGAGGCCAATTGGGCAAAATGCTACTCTACACTACCCGTAAATGGGATATCAAAACACATGTTCTAGATCCTAGCGATGAGGCACCCTCTAAGGTAGCTTGTGATTATTTTGAAGTAGGTGATTTCAAAGATTATCAAACCGTTTATGACTTCGGAAAAAAGGTAGACGTACTTACCTTTGAAATTGAGCACGTAAACCTCGATGCTTTAAAACAACTCGAAAAAGAAGGTGTACACGTTTATCCTTCGGCTGCAACTCTAGAATTGATTCAGAACAAAAGCACGCAGAAAGACTTCTACGTAGCTAATAATATTCCAACTGCACCGCATCAAAATTTCGAAAATCTTGAGCAACTCAAAACTGCAGTTCAAAACAATTCGCTAGACTTTCCGTTTGTATGGAAGTCTGCATTAATGGGTTACGACGGAAATGGTGTTAGTGTTGTCCGTAATCAAGAAAAATTAAATGCCCTTCCAGATGTGGTTTGTTTAGTAGAAGATTTAATCCCCTTTACGCATGAACTTGCTGTTATTGTTTGCAGAAACCCTTCAGGTAAAGTAGTAGCTTATCCTACTGTGGAAATGGAATTTCACCCCGAAGCCAACCAAGTAGAATATGTCTTATGCCCTACTCGATTAGGCGAAGACGTTACTAAAAAAGCGCAAGCGATTGCCCTTCAAGTTTCCGAATCTTTTAAACATGTTGGTCTTCTAGCGGTTGAATTATTCCTAACAGAAACTGGCGAAATCCTTGTTAATGAAGTTGCACCTCGTCCGCATAACAGTGGGCATATAACCATCGAGACTTCCTACACCGATCAGTTCGAACAGCACATTCGAGCAATCTTAGATTTACCCCTAGGGAATACTGAGAATAAAGTTTCGGGTGTTATGGTCAACTTGGTAGGTGCAGAAAATCATAGCGGAGCTGTTTATTATGAACAGATGAATACTATCTTAGCTATGCCGGGAGTAATTCCCCATATTTATGGCAAAAAAGATACCCGCCCGTTCAGAAAAATGGGCCACGTGACAATCATCAATGAAAATCTTGAGGAGGCACGGAAAATAGCAGAACACGTAAAAAAAACAATACAAGTAATCTCAAAATAAAATGGCAAAAATCGGAATCATCATGGGGAGTCAATCAGACCTTCCAGTAATGCAAGAAGCAATCGACATTCTAAAAGAATTTAATATTGACTTCGAAGTCGATATCGTATCTGCTCATCGTACTCCTGAGAAAATGATTTCTTATGGACAAGAAGCACACACAAGAGGAATTCAGGTTATCATTGCTGGAGCAGGCGGAGCAGCGCATCTTCCGGGGATGATTGCGGCAACAAGTCCGCTTCCCGTAATTGGTGTTCCTGTAAAATCGAGCAACTCAATTGATGGATGGGATTCTGTCCTATCAATTCTTCAAATGCCTGGTGGTGTTCCTGTTGCTACAGTAGCTTTAAATGGCGCTAAAAATGCTGGAATCTTAGCGGCTCAAATCCTAGGCAGCTCCGACAAAGTGGTTCAGCAAACCATACTAGAATACAAGAAAACCATGAAAGCCAAAGTAATTGATTCTGCTAAAAACCTAAATTAAAACCCGCACTTCCCTTTTGAAAAATATCCTCAACAGCGTTTTCAAAACGCAACATCAGAGCGCTCCCTTTGAACAAATTCAAACCGCTAACTTCATTCCTGCGCTTGAGCTTGAAATTAATAAAACACTTGAAGAAATTGCTCACATTTGTTCTAATCCAGAAACACCTACTTTCGGGAATACACTTGAAAGCCTAGAAAAAAGTGGAGAACAACTGGGAATAATTTCAGGAATATTGTTCAATCTAAACAGTGCAGAAACAAGCAACGAGCTTCAAGAAGTCACACAAAAAGCAGCTCCATTATTAACAAAGTTTCAGAACGATGTTCGCTTAAATAAGGTTTTATTTGATCGTATTAAATATATTTTTGACATTAAAGAAACACTGGGATTAGACCCAGAACAACTGACTCTAATTGAAAAAGAATACAAAGATTTTGTTCGAAACGGCGCACTTTTGTCGCCAGAAGACAAAGATAAATTACGCTTAATCGACACCGAGTTAGCTCAATTGAGTCTTTCATTTGGCGAACATGTCCTTGCCGATTCACAAGCTTTTGAACTTCATTTAACGGATAAAAAACAACTGGATGGACTTCCAGAAACAAGCATCGCACAAGCTGAGGCTTTGGCTAAAGAAAAAAATAAATACGGTTGGATTTTCACCTTAGACTATCCTAGTTACGTGCCCTTTCTAACCTATGCAGATGATCGAGAGCTTAGAAAGAAAATGAGTCTTGCATTTGGCAAGAAAGGGTTTCAAGACAATGAAAACAATAACGAAACCGTCATTCTAAAGCTAATTCGATTAAAAAAAGACCGCGCAAATCTATTGGGGTATAGTTCTCACGCAGATTTTGTGTTAGAAGAACGTATGGCACAATCTGCTTCTCAAGTAAATCAATTCTTAGATGATCTTTACCAAAATGCACTTCCCTTTGCTACAAAAGAATGGGAGCAAATTGAGCGTTTTGCTTCGGAAAAACTTGATCTAACAGATTTACAAAAATGGGACACGTCCTATGTTTCCGAAAAACTAAAACAAGAACTTTTTGATTTTGATGATCAAATTCTCAAGCCTTATTTTCCCTTACCAAAGGTATTGAAAGGCCTATTTGAAATAGTTGAGCGATTATACGGCTTGCGTTTCGAGCAATCGGACGCAATTCAAGGTTACCATAAAGACGTTGTTTGTTACGAAGTTTTTAACGAAAGTGGCGCTTTTCATGCCGTTTTATATGCCGACTTTCATCCACGATCTGGAAAAAGAAGTGGGGCATGGATGACTTCTTATCGTTCTCAAAACAAAAGTCAACGTCCACACATCTCTATTGTATGTAATTTTTCTCCCCCTACGAATGATGATCCTGCACTGTTAAGTTTCAACGAAGTAACCACACTCTTCCACGAATTTGGTCACGCACTCCACGGAATGCTTGCCAATACCAAGTATAGTAGCCTCAGCGGAACGAGTGTTTCTTGGGATTTTGTTGAACTACCCAGCCAAATTCTAGAAAACTGGTGTTACCAAGAAGAGGCTTTGTCTTTGTTCGCTCATCATTATAAGACGGGAGAATCAATTCCGATGCACTACGTTCAAAAGATCAAAGACGCTTCACAATTTCAACAAGGTTTGCAGACCTTACGTCAACTGAGTTTTGGGTATTTAGATCTTTCTTACCACGACGAATTTGCGACAGAAATTACCTCTGTAAAAGCGCATGAAGAAAAGCAAATCAACAAGCTTCAATTCACGCCAAGCATAGAAGAAAATTGTATGAGTACTTCATTTTCTCACATCTTTCAAGGAGGTTATGCTGCAGGATATTACAGCTATAAGTGGGCTGAAGTATTGGATGCAGATGCTTTCGAATTATTTATAGAAAAAGGAATCTTTGATAAAGAAACTGCGCAAGCGTTTCACGATCATGTACTCTCTAAAGGCGGAACGGAACATCCCATGAAACTGTATAAACGTTTTAGAGGATCAGAACCAGACCCTAAAGCTTTGCTCAGAAGAGCTGGACTTATTTAGAAATGGCCAGCATTTTTTTCCAAGCCAAATAGCCGCCTTCTAATTCAACAATCTTTTTAAAACCCATGGTTTTCATCTGGTTTGCAGCACGAGTACTTCTCTTACCCGATCTACAGTAAATATAAACAGGTCCTTTTTTTGGAAACTGATTTATTATTGAACCAAAATCATCTGAAGTTACAGCAATATTGATAGCACCTTCGATGTGTCCGGCAACAAACTCCTCGTGTGTTCGGACATCAATAAGAATGGATTCAGACGATAATTGTGATGCAAAAAAGTCAGCTTTTATGGCTGCAACTTTACTTTGCAATAAAACGAACAAGACAAATAAACGAACCATTATTGTGAAATTTAATGTTGTAAATATAAGATAAGCCAGCCAAAAAAAGGAATCCCTTCAACCCAAAAAGCATTTGTAAGGGGATGTTGATCTTCTGTACTTTTTGCAATGAAAAAAGCATAAAGCAACATCATAACAAGGTAGCACAATACAGTATTTACAGTTCCGAAAAAGGCAATAAACACAACGAGTGCTACTAGAATATAACCCAAAAACTTTGTCTTCCGTTTCCCTAAAACCTGTGGCAATGTACTCAGCTCTTTATCATCTGAACTAAAGTCAGCAATCTCAAAAGGAAGCAGTGCCAAAATAACCCATAGATACCGCTGAATCAGAGTAAGCCAAAAAGAAATATCTTTTGGATCTGAAACATCAATAAGGGGTAAAACAACGGTAATCAAAGTCCAACAGAGTGCAACAATATGAATTTTAACTCCTCCCACACTTCTCAGATTTGAACTTGAAGAATTTACAGGGACAGCATATAAAAATAAAAATAGTGTGGCTACCAAAACAACATACTGTTTAGTTTGTGAAAAGAAAATCAAAAAATATGTGGCGACTAATAAACTTAAAAGAGACATCAAAACGATCGTAATAAAACGTTTAGATTTCATGTTGAATTTAACTTTGATTAGACTGGAGTATTTTACAAAATTATAAGCCGATAGAGATCCGAAAAAAATGAATAGACGTTCCGATAAAACTGTGTTGACACCCCATTCAATTCCGGTTATCTCGAACATACAAAGCACCATAAAAGCCACATGAATGCTGGATTTAAGGTAGAAATCAAAAAAACGCTGAAGTAGTATCACTGCACAAAAGTATCAAAACTGTTTATATGTCATTGTTGATTATTGAATAATAACACAGATGAACCCTTATTATTCCTAGAATCCAATATAAAAATCTGAAAAAAAAAACCCTCTTTCTTTAGTTGAAAACTTATCAAATTTAGCTTGAAAAAGTAGAGAAACATACTCCCTATTTTAACTAAGTTTGCGTAAATAACTATTTAAGATGAATGGAACTTTTGAATCGAGACATTTAGGTCCCAACGAAGTAGAAATTAAGCAAATGCTTGATGTGATTGGGGCTGATTCTATAGCAACTTTACTGAGTGAAACAATCCCAACAGACATTGCTCTGAATAAAGGATTAAACCTTCCCGATGGCATTAGTGAACATGAATTTTTAACGGAATTACAGCTTATTTCCCAAAAAAATAAATTATTTGATACCTATATAGGTTTGGGATATCACCCAACCATTACTCCAGCCGTAATTCAAAGAAATATTCTTGAAAACCCAGGATGGTATACTGCCTACACTCCATATCAAGCAGAAATTGCGCAAGGAAGACTAGAAGCTCTTTTTAATTTCCAAACTGTAGTAACCGATCTGACTGGAATGGAATTGGCAAACGCCTCTTTACTGGATGAAAGTACAGCAGCAGCAGAAGCAATGACGCTTCTATTTGCCGCTCGATCTCGGGATCAGAAAAAGAATAATAGCTGTCTCTTTTTTGTGTCAGAAGATGTACTTCCCCAAACATTAGCGTTGTTTAAAACCAGAGCTGAACCGATTGGAATTCAACTTGTGGTAGGGAATGCTGCTACTTTTGATTTTAACAGTGACTTTTTTGGAGCGTTTTTTCAATACCCTGGAAAACACGGCGCAATTTGCAATCTCTCAGAATTAGTAAAAAAAGCGCAAGAATTTGATATAAAAACAGTTGTCGCAGCCGATTTATTAAGCCTTACTTTGCTTGAAGCTCCAGGAAATTATGGGGTAGATGCTGTAGTAGGTACAACGCAACGTTTCGGCATCCCTCTAGGATATGGTGGGCCACACGCGGCATATTTTGCTACTCGTGAAGCCTACAAAAGAAACCTTCCTGGAAGAATCATTGGGCAGACCAGAGACTTAGATGGTGCACCTGCTTTACGTATGGCGCTTCAAACAAGAGAGCAACATATAAAAAGAGATAAGGCCACTTCAAATATATGTACGGCTCAAGTTCTGCTTGCCGTTATGGCCGGAATGTATGCCGTATATCACGGGCCAAAAGAGCTTAAAAATATTGCAACAAAAATTCACCAGCAAGCCGTTCGATTTGAGGCAATGTTAGAAAAATTTGCTATCGAGCAACTCAATGAAAATTACTTTGACACCTTATTGATCAAAGCCGATGCAACTCGATTAACTGCACTTGCAGAAGCACATGAAATCAATTTACTTGCTGTTGATGCAGATCATGTTGCTATTGCTTTTAATGAAACCGTAACAGAAAAAAGTTTCGCTAAATTGGTTGGTGTATTTGAAGAATACACCCAACAAAAAAAGAATTTAAATCCAACAGGTTTGGAATCTAAAATTCCAGCGAATCAAACTAGAAATTCGGCTTTTTTAACCCATCCTGTTTTCAACTCATACCATTCTGAAACAAGCCTAATGCGTTATATCAAACGCCTTGAAAGAAAAGATCTAGCTCTTAATCATTCTATGATATCCTTGGGATCTTGTACAATGAAATTGAATGCAGCAAGTGAAATGCTACCTCTAAGTTGGGCACAGTGGAATGGGCTACATCCTTTTGTACCCTTAGATCAAGCACAAGGATATCAGTACATCCTTAAAGAACTCGAAGAACAATTGAATGAAGTTACCGGGTTTTACGCAACCTCACTTCAACCAAATTCAGGTGCACAAGGAGAATATGCTGGATTGATGGTAATTCGAGCTTATCATACCGATCGAGGAGATCATCATCGTAACATCTGTATCATCCCGGCCTCTGCTCACGGTACCAATCCTGCATCTGCTGTCATGGCAGGTATGAAGGTTGTTGTTACTGCAACCGATGCTATAGGCAATATTGATTGGGAAGATTTTTCTGCTAAAGTTCTTGAACATAAAGACAATTTAGCTGCCCTTATGGTTACCTATCCATCAACGCATGGTGTGTTTGAATCTAACATCCGACAAATGACACAATGGATTCATGATAATGGCGGACAGGTATATATGGATGGCGCTAATATGAATGCACAAGTTGGTGTTACAAGTCCCGCAATTATTGGAGCCGATGTATGCCACCTTAATCTACATAAAACATTTGCAATTCCCCACGGAGGAGGAGGTCCTGGTGTTGGTCCTATTTGTGTAGCAAAACACTTAGCTCCTTTTTTACCTAGCAATCCAATGATTTCAACTGGAGGATCGAATCCCATAAGTTCAATCTCAGGAGCACCTTGGGGCTCAGCACTCGCTTGCTTGATTTCCTATGGATACATCAAAATGCTTGGAGGAAAAGGACTCAAGAAAGCTACAGAAATTGCCATTCTAAATGCCAATTATATCAAAGCACGATTGGAAGGAACTTATCCTATTCTTTACGTTGGAGAAAAAGGGAGATCAGCACATGAAATGATTATCGACCTCAGACCCTTTAAAGAAAAAGGCATTGAAGTTGTTGATGTTGCAAAAAGACTAATGGACTATGGTTTTCATGCTCCTACAGTTTCTTTTCCAGTAGCAGGAACCATGATGATTGAACCTACAGAAAGTGAAAACATCGCAGAGATTGATCGCTTTTGTGAGGCTATGATTGCCATAGCTCATGAAATTGGAGAACAAGAAATGCATACAGAAAGTAGCGTTTTGAAAAATGCTCCACATACACTTCAGATGGCAACTACCGATGATTGGTCCTTTGAATACAGCAGACAAAAAGCATTATACCCATTAGAATTTGTTCGTGAAAACAAGTTTTGGCCCTCTGTAAGAAGAGTCGATGAAGCCTTTGGGGATCGTAATTTAATTTGCAGCTGCCCCCCTATCGAAGAATATGTAAACAATTAATAACCAAGTTTTAGAATTCAGTTCAATGCTCTTTATTACATCAAATAAAGAGCATTGAACTTCGTAGGATTTTAACACAAAAGATCAAACCACCTCTGCACTTTGCTACATTTGTATATGATCGATCCCTTAAGTATAAAAATCACAGGTACAGGTAGTTACATTCCAAGTCAAATCCAAAAGAACAGCGACTTTTTAAACCATAGTTTTTTAACAAATGATGGGCTTCCCTTTGACGTTGAAAACGCAGAGATAATAGAGAAGTTCAGTTCAATAACAGGGATCAAGGAACGCCGCTACGCGAACAAAGATCAAAACTCTTCTGACTTAGCATCCAATGCAGCCATTAAGGCAATAGCAGATTCTAAGATTGACCAAGAAACACTCGATTACATCATAGTCGCGCACAACTTTGGAGATACTCCCTTTGGATCAAAACAATCCAATTCGCTCCCAAGTGTCGCATCTAAAGTAAAAGCAGCTTTGGGAATAAAAAACCCTAAATGTGTAGCCTATGACATCCTCTTTGGATGTCCCGGTTGGATTGAAGGTGTGATTCAAGCAAAGGCATTTATAAAAGCTGGAATGGCAAAAAAGTGTTTGGTTATTGGAACGGAAACCTTGTCAAGAGTTGTAGACACCAATGATCGTGATTCTATGATTTTTGCTGACGGTGCTGGCGCTACCATAATTCAAGACTCTGAAAACTCTGGAGGTATTATGGCGCACGAATCTGTAACATATACGGATAACAACGAAGTTGATATGTTATTTTTTGGCGATTCATATGAAACAAATAATTTCGATCAGTTCATTAAAATGCACGGAAGAAAGGTTTATGAATTTGCACTATCCCGAGTTCCTGACGCTATGAAAGCGTGTTTGGATCAATCCGGAACTCAAATTCAAGACCTCAAGAAAATATTCATCCATCAAGCAAACGAAAAAATGGATGAAGCTATCGTGAAACGCTTTTACAGACTTTACAAAAAAAAAGTTCCAGCTAATGTTCTTCCAATGAACATAGAAACCCATGGAAATAGTTCTGTTGCTACTATTCCTACGCTCTTTGATCAGGTTCTTAAAGGTCAAAAAGAAGGGCATGAATTATCAAAAGGCGATGTTGTTTTATTCGCCAGCGTTGGTGCTGGTATGAATATCAATGCCATCACCTATCAGATCTAAGAAACTTAGATTTATCAGATTCCTTTGAGCTATTTGGGACTTTAATTTTAAGTTTTATGTATTTTTGAGTAATGAAAACTTTAACTCATATTGGACAGTACGTATTGATGATCCAAAAAACTTTTGGGAAATTCACCAAGTGGAACGTACTTAAAATTTTAATTGTCCGCGAAATCGATGATCTCATCTTGGGATCGTTGGGGATTATTTCCTTTATATCATTTTTTGTAGGAGGGGTAGTTGCCATTCAAACTGCAATAAATACAGACAACCCTTTACTTCCGGGCTATTTGGTTGGTTTTGCTACACGACAATCGATAATTCTAGAATTTGCTCCGACCTTTATATCAATCATAATGGCTGGAAAAGTTGGGTCATTTATCACTTCCAGTTTAGGGACAATGCGCGTAACAGAACAAATAGATGCGCTAGAAGTAATGGGTGTTAACACCTATAATTATTTGATTTTCCCAAAGATTGCTGCATTAACCTTATACCCTTTTTTGATAAGCATTTCAATGGCTTTGGGTATTTTCGGAGGTTATCTGGCTTGTATAAGTGGTGGGTTTTCGTCTCATGCAGATTTTGTTGAAGGCTTACAACTTGATTTCAAAACCTTTCACATTGTATATGCATTCATAAAAACCTTCTTGTTTGCGATGCTTTTAGCTACCATTCCCTCCTATCATGGTTACTTTATGAAAGGTGGTGCTTTGGATGTTGGAAAAGCAAGTACAACTTCATTTGTATGGACTAGTGTAGCCATTATCATAGCGAACTCAATTGTAACGAACCTTTTGCTCACTTAGAATGATTCAAATAAATAACTTAATAAAATCGTTTGAAGAAACTCAAGTCCTAAAAGGGATTAGTACCATCTTTGAAAAAGGCAAAACAAACTTAATTATCGGCCAAAGTGGTTCAGGTAAAACTGTTTTCTTAAAGTGCGTTCTTGGGCTTTTCGAGGCTACTGATGGTGATATTGTTTTTGACAATACATCTCTAAAAAGTATGGATTTAAAAACCAGAGCTCTTTTAAGACAAGACATTGGAATGGTTTTTCAGGGCAGTGCTCTTTTTGATTCCATGACGGTTGAAGAGAACATTATGTTTCCCATGAAAATGTTTACCGATGCTGATGAAGATGAAATTAGAGATCGTGCCAATACTGCAATCAATCGGGTGAATCTAATAGATGCAAACCATAAAATGCCTTCGGAAATTTCGGGAGGAATGAAAAAAAGAGTGGCCATTGCACGGGCTATTATAATGAACCCCAAATATCTTTTTTGTGATGAACCTAATTCAGGATTAGACCCCCGAACGGCAATTTTGATTGACAACCTCATTCAAGAAATAACTCAAGAGTATGCAATTACCACCGTAATCAATACTCATGATATGAATTCGGTAATGGAGATCGGAGAGAAGATTGTATTTCTTGAAAATGGATTGAAACAATGGGAAGGCACCAACCGAGAGATTTTCAAAACAGATAACGAAGCAGTAACAAAATTTGTCTACTCTTCTGAGATGTTTAAAAAGATTAGAGAAATCTACATCAAAGAATCCAATTAATATCGAGTCCGTCCGCACTTGGATATGCTACAAGCATATTCATGTGTCTCGACATTTTATGAGCGTTTTTTCATCTCGGTAACCTCTGCATGTGGACTGAAAATATACTTCTTACGCGTTGAAATTTCTTCACACTCAAATCGCTTAACACGTTTTTTTCCGAGCTTAAATTCTCTTCCGTCTGGAATTGAAAAAAATGTTCCTTCCTCTAATTCAAATACATAGGTTTTATCAGTAACAGGATCAAACTTACTCAACTCCATTACTAGCTTAAAATCAGTATCACTACTGGCCTTTGGATTTTTGAAGTGTAATGCTAGTACTGCCAGTAAACTTTCTGGAAAAACAGTTGGATTAATCAAGGGCAACATCAGCTTCTGAAAAGTCATTTTCCATTCTTTCCCGTGGGGCTGTATTCGATAACCAAACTCCTGAAAAGCTACAAAATGAGCCAACTCATGAATTAATGTTATCAAGAAACGATAGGGATTAGAACCTTTATTAATTGTTATTTGGTGAGCACCAGATACGGTTTTTCTATAATCGCCATGCTTTGTTTTTCTTTTAGAAACAACTTTAACAGCTACATCCCATGATGACAAATACAGCTTAACCTGTGTTATTGCCGTGGTGGGTATTGAGTCAAATACTGCAGTCATTAATATAAAATTAAGGGGTACCAGAAGAAACTGGCAATACCTTACCGTTATAGAATTGATGAGCTGTTAATGCAAAATTCAAGAGATACGATCCCATTTCAGCTGCACTTAATGGCGCTTCATATCCTGGAAAAGCTTCTTCAAGCATCTCCGTTTGAACTGCACCAAAGGCAAGTGCATTGAAGGCAGGTCCTGTTTCCTTAAACTCTTCTGCTAGTAACTCTGTTAAGGTTATCACTGCCCCTTTACTACTGCTATAGGCTGCGAGTCCGGGGAACTTAGAGCTTCCTTGAACGCCTCCCATACTACTGATATTTACAACATGTCCTTTTGGGTTAATCATTGGCAAAAGTTGACGTGTAAGCTCTGCCAAGCCGAAAACATTTACTTTAAATACAGATTCAAAAACATCGAAAGCAGTTTCTTTGAACGGAATATTTTCTAGTTTCCCTGCATTATTGATTAAAACATCAATTAAGACTCCTGTAGTGGCGAGCTCTTTACAAAATGACGAAATAGCATCTGGATTTGTTAAATCAACAGAAAAAGGTTGAATGTTTTCTATTCCTTTTAAGTCATCAATAGTTCTTGAGATTGCATAAACCTGATTTCCTTGAGAAGCAGCTAATAATGCAGTAGCTCTACCTATCCCTCTTCCTGCTCCAGTTATGATGATGTTTTTTTTCAACTTTCTTTTTTTAATCCTAATTATATAGTACAGGTTAAATATAAAAAAACCCGCTGAAAGCGGGTTTATTATTTATCAATTAAAATGTTATAACAACATTGTTAAAGGGTTTTCGATGTACTGCTGTAAAGTTTGTAAAAACTGTGAACCAGTAGCTCCATCGACCGATCTATGGTCACAAGCAAGAGTAAGCTTCATCATATTCCCTACAACGATTTGTCCATTCTTAACTACGGGCTTCTGAACAATTGCTCCAACCGATAGTATTGCAGAATTGGGCTGATTGATTATCGAGGTGAATTCTTGAATTCCGAACATTCCCAAATTAGAAATGGTAAATGTACTACCATCCATCTCTGCAGGTGTTAATTTTTTATCACGTGCTCTAAGTGCATAATCCTTTACAAGTGCTCCAATTTGAGGTAAAGACTGCTCATCTGCAAATTGAACTACGGGTACAACTAATCCATCTTCGACAGCAACAGCAACTCCCATATGAACATGATTGTGCTTTACGATTTTATCATCGTACCATCTTGAATTTACTTGAGGATGTTTTTTTAGTGCTAAAGCAGTTGCTTTAACAATAATATCGTTGAATGATATTTTAGTATCAGGAATAGAATTGAATTGTGTTCTGAACGCAATAGCATTGTCCATATCATACTCTACACCTAAGTAATAATGTGGCGCTGTAAATTTCGAAGCAGCTAAACGTTTGGCAATTGTTTTGCGCATTTGACTGTTTGCCATTTCTTCAACAGACTCAACACCAGAGGGCACAAATGGTCTAACACCTCCACCAGCAGCTGGTTGATAACCTTCTATATCTCTTTTGATAATTCTACCACCATCTCCAGAACCGGATACCATAGCGATATCAATTCCTTTTTCTTCAGCTAATTTCTTAGCTAAAGGAGATGCAATAATTCTACCGTTATTAACTTTTTTTACAGCAACAACCGGAGTTGCTAAAGCCTTTGGTGTTTCTACAGGAGCAGCTACAGCAGGAGCAGCAGCAGCAGCTTTTGGAGTTTCAGCAACTGGCGCTGTTTTGGAGTCTAGGGAAGCAAGTGCAGCTTTAACATCTGCATCTTTAGCTCCAATGATAGCCAATACGCTATCAACTGGTGCCGATTCGCCTTCTTGAATTCCAACATACAACAGAGTCCCGTTGTGAAAAGATTCAAATTCCATAGTTGCCTTATCGGTTTCTATTTCAGCGAGGATATCACCTTCAGCAACCGTTTCGCCAACTTTCTTCAACCAAGAAGCTACTGTACCTTCTTCCATGGTATCACTCAAACGAGGCATAGTAATAACTTCAACATCACTAGGGAGTGCAACGACTTCCGATGTTTCAGCTTCAACAACAGCTTCTTCAACCGCAACATCTGGAGTACCTCCGCTCAAATGAGCAGAAATATCTTCACCTTTCTCGCCAATAATAGCCAAAAGAGTGTCTACAGGTGCAGTTCCACCTTCTTGTATTCCAATGTGCAATAATTCTCCCGCATGAAATGCTTCGAATTCCATTGTAGCTTTATCTGTTTCGATTTCAGCAAGGATATCACCTTCGCTAACGGTATCTCCAACTTTTTTAAACCAAGTAGCGACAGTACCTTCTTCCATGGTGTCACTTAATCGAGGCATGTTTATGATTTCTGCCATATCTAGCTTAATTTATGTTTTATAAAAGGGTAGTCTGTTTGTTCGTAAACGGCATCATACATAACTGATTTGTCTGGATACGGAGAAGTTTCAGCAAATTTTTCGCATTCCGCAACGCGTTCTTTTACGTCTGCCTCAATAGCATCCAAATCAGACTGTTTTGCGTATTTTTTATCGAGTATAATATCTCTGACCTGAGTAATAGGGTCTATTTTTTTGTATTCCTCAACTTCATTTTTGGTTCGGTATTGTTGTGCATCAGACATAGAATGTCCTCTGTAACGGTAGGTTTTCATTTCTAAGAAAGAAGGTCCTCCTCCGTCTCTTGCAAGCTTAATTGCTTTGTCCATAGCCTCAGCAACTGCAACAGGGTCCATACCATCTACTGGACCACAAGGCATTTCATAACCAAGTCCAAGTTTCCAAATCTCTTCATGACTTGCTGTTCTTGCTACAGAAGTTCCCATGGCGTATCCGTTATTTTCAACAACAAACACAACAGGTAGTTTCCATAGAGTTGCTAAGTTAAGGGTTTCATGAAGTGAACCTTGACGCACTGCACCATCGCCCATATAACAAAGTGTTACTCCACCGGTATTGTTGTATTTATCACCAAAAGCCATTCCAGCTCCAAGGGGAATTTGACCTCCTACAATTCCGTGACCACCATGAAATTTAAATTCTTTTGAAAAAATATGCATAGAACCTCCAAGACCACTAGATGTTCCAGTTGCTTTTCCGTAAAGTTCGGCCATAACGCGTTTAGGATCTACTCCCATCCCGATGGGTTGAACGTGATTTCTATAGGCAGTGATCATACGATCTTTCCCCAATTCCATTGCATGTAATGAACCAGCAAGAATAGCTTCTTGACCATTATATAAGTGAAGGAATCCTCTTACTTTTTGCTGGATATATACTGCGGCTAACTTATCTTCAAACTTTCTCCAGAAGAGCATGTTTGAATACCAATCGATGTAGGTTTGTTTTGTTATTTTCTTCATTAATCTTGTTATTTGAAAAAATTTTGATCTGTCGCCAAAAATACAATATTTTATTGATTTTATTAATGTGAAAAACGGGCTTATTAAGCCAATAAGTTGTTAAAATCACAATAAAATTAATGGATTTCTTCGGAAACAGAAATTACGGATAAAGACTACTCTTCAGCTTCAGTTACTGGAGCGCTTGCCAAATCAAAAGTCAAGGAGAATCTAAGGGTGTTTTCTAGAGGGTTTCTAACTTTAGAAGTCGAAAAAAGATACGAAATATCAATCGCTGTAAAATTCAAAGAAAAACCTGCACCCAAAGTAAAATATTTACGTGATCCTTTTTCAATACTCTCATGAAAATAACCTCCTCGTAAAGCAAAGGCGTCTTGAAAATTATATTCTGATCCAAAGCCCCATGTGATTTCTTTTAATTCTTCAGAAAACCCATCAGGCGCATCGTTGAACGATTCAAAAATACCAGACAGAAAACTAATATCAGGCTGCTGATAACGATCTATCGTACCTGTATTTTCGTTAATAACAGCGACTGGAGAGGGCACCAATAGCTTGTTGAATTCTAAATTAAATGAGATTTTATTATCCGAATCTAAATGGATATTCAATCCAGATCCAAGTTTCAAATTTGTTGGGATAAAGTTTTTTTGCCCACCTTCGTCATACTTCAATCGAGGACCAATGTTTGAAACATTAAACCCAAGTCTCAAACGCGCTTTTTTATCGCTAAAGTCGAATAAGTTACTTTTATAAAAACCCGCTATATCAATTCCAAGTGTGTTTGCAGAAGTTGCGTCAAGGTCAGATGAGATTTTCAAATCAGATCGTATAAAACGTGCTGCCACCGCCATGGAATATTTTGTATTGAGTAACAATGCGTATGAAAAATCTAAGGTAAGCTCGTTGGGGCGTTCAATTCCCTGTTCAATAATAGTACCCGCAACTAAGTCATTTAAGACAATATCGCCTAAACTAAAATACTTAAGACTAGCTGCCCAAGCACTCCGATCCGTGTTTTTATTGAAGTAGGTAATGTTTGCTAAAAAAATATCGTTGACCAGTTTGCTGAGATAAGGAGTATAGCTCACCCCAAAACCAGATTTTTGTTCTGAAAAAACATATTTAGCAGGATTCCATTGCTGTGAAAAAGCATCAACAGATGTTGCTACCCCTTGCTCTCCCATAGCAGCACCACGTGCGTCTGGTGTAATTAATAAAAAGGGAACTCCAGTGGTAATGACACGTTCTTGTGCAACTAAATTTAAGGTGCAAACAACATAAACCAAAGTAGCTAAAGCCACTCTTAAACAGGTTTTTACATTACATTTAATTCTTATCATACAACTACATAACGCTTTTTTTAAGGAAATCTTGTATGTAAATAATTTAAAAAATCAGCATAAGAGTGAGATCCTATATAATAATCTAATAATTCAAACGTTCTTATTAAGAATCTGCACGCAAACAAAGCTTTAAAGTCAAGTTGCAACAGTAGATTTTGTATATTGCATACATTAAGTAAAAAAACGAGTACTTTATATAATATTTATGAGAATTAACTTATTATCTAAAAACGCTATTCTGATTGCTTTTACAGCATTGATTGCTATTTCCTGTGGGAAGAACAATCAATCTAGAGCTACTGGATGGGGTATAAATTCAAAAAAAGGCGGATTTCAATATAACGTTGAATTTGAGGATCAAGAAACTGGTCCAGGTTTAGTTTTTATTGAAGGAGGAACATTCACAAAAGGACAGGTACAAGACGATGTCATGCACGATTGGAATAATTCTCCAAACAAGCAACATGTCATGTCCTTCTATATTGACGAGACAGAAGTCACCAACCTCATGTACTTAGAATACTTGGATTGGATTACTTTAGTTTTTCCACAAGACCAAAGACAATTTAAACAATTATACAACGGAGCACTTCCCGATACCTTGGTTTGGAGAAACCAATTGGGTTATGTTGAAGAACTTACTACGAACTATTTACGTCACCCTGCTTACGCTGAATATCCTGTTGTAGGAGTTAATTGGCTACAAGCAGTTCAGTTTGCCGAATGGAGAACAGATCGCGTAAATGAATTTATTCTTGAACGTGAAGCTTACATTCAAGAAGATGTACGTTACACAGAAGTTGATGCGAACAGTACGTTCAGTACAGGTGCATACCTCAAACGTCCAGAAACTACTTACGGTGGAAAAATTGACAGTTTAACTGGTAAGAATGGTCGTATGCAAAAAGATACCACTGAAGTAAATGTTTATGCAGGTGTAGAAAAAGGAATTTTACTTCCTTCATACAGACTTCCAACGGAGACTGAATGGGAATACGCAGCATTGGCCCTTGTTGGAGATAGAGAATACAACACCTATCGCGGAAAGAAAAAATATCCGTGGTCAGGAGAATACACACGCTCAGAAGATCGCCGTTCAGAAGGTGATCAATTGGCAAACTTTAAACTCGGTAAAGGAGATTATGGTGGAATTGCCGGATGGTCAGATGACGGAGCCGATATTACAATACAAGTAAAAGCTTATCCTCCAAATGATTTTGGAATTTATGATATGGCCGGAAACGTTGCCGAATGGGTTTCTGATGTCTATCGTCCTATTGTAGATGATGAAGCAAGTGACTTTAACTACTATAGAGGTAATGTTTATTTAAAAGATGTTATCAACGAAGATGGAAGAGCGCAAGTGATTTCGCCAGACCAATTGGTATACGATACGCTTCCGAATGGAAAAGTTCTATTGAAGAGACTTCCAGGTCAGCTAGAAAAAGTAGCTATTGATGAAGAAGAAACATTCCTAAGACAAAATTTCACGAAAAGTGATAACAAAAACTTTAGAGATGGGGATTTAGGATCGACTCGTCTATTCTCAAGATTTGGAGAAGAGGAAGAAGATAGCGAAAATGCTCGCCCAGAATCTACAACAATGTACGATGCACCAACGCATCCAAAGGTTACTGTAGATGAAGATGGTAATTTAGTTCGTACAAAAGATAAATCTAACAAAAGAACTTCGTTAATTACAGATGAAGTTCGTGTATACAAGGGAGGATCTTGGAAAGATAGAGCATATTGGCTCGATCCAGCTCAAAGACGCTATATGCCGCAATACCTAGCCACTGACCACATTGGTTTTAGATGTGCAATGACTCGATTAGGTTCGAAAAGCAAGGTTAAAAAAACGGCCAGACACAAACGTAAAGGTTAATCAAATCAAAAGGCATTTTTAACGAAATGCCTTTTTTTATTTTATGGAAGCAAAAGATCTTTATTCCTATTTCCTAAAATCCACAGGGGTTGCTACCGATTCACGGCAAATCGAAAAAGGGACGCTTTTTATATGCTTACGAGGAGAACATTTTAATGGTAATAAATTTGCAGCAGAAGCCCTCGAAAAAGGAGCCTCTTATGTAGTTGTAGATGACTTGGAATATTTCAAGAAAGACAAGCGCCATATTCTCGTCAAAGATAGCCTAAAGAGCCTACAGGCGCTCGCTCATCACCATCGTATGCAATTTAGCATACCTGTGATAGGTCTTACGGGGTCAAATGGTAAAACAACCACCAAGGAATTAATCAATAGTGTGTTGTCACAGCAATTCAATACTACTGCAACGGTTGGAAACCTCAACAACCACATTGGTGTACCCTTGACTCTTTTGAATATAAATTCGAAAACAGCAATTGCCCTTATTGAGATGGGAGCTAACCACCTCAAGGAAATTGAATTATTAGCAGCAATAGCTGCCCCTACGCTCGGCTATATAACCAATTTCGGAAAAGCACATCTAGAAGGATTTGGAAGTATCGAGGGAGTAATTCAAGGGAAATCTGAACTCTATCAATTCTTAGCTAAAAATAGCGGTGTCTGTCTAATCAACTATGCAGATTCGAAACAAGTAGCTGGTACTCTGAATCAAGAAATATTTTCCTTTGGAACCAGTAGTTCAGCTACGGTTACAATTAAGGATATTGATCGAGGAGCAGATGAAAATATTGTGATTCTAGCAGAGGAAACAAAAATCATTAGTCAACTAAAAGGGGCGTACAACTTCACCAATATTGCAGCAGCTTTAGCCTTTGGAAACTACTTTGAAATTCCTATTGCTAAAATCAAAAAAGGAATTGAAGCGTACAATCCAACAAATAACCGTTCGCAATGGCATACAACAGATTCCAACACCTTGGTACTCGACGCATATAATGCAAATCCCAGCAGCATGAAAGCTGCTTTAGAATCCTTTTTTAGTTCTAAAAAAGAAGATCAAGTTTTGATCCTGGGTGATATGCTGGAATTAGGGTCTTTTGCAGATGAGGAACATCAAAAGATTGTGGATTTAATCGAAACAAAAAACATAGAGGAAATACTCTTAATTGGTCCTGAGTTTAATAAAACTAAAACATCAACTTCAGGTTTTAAGAAATTCGACAACACTAATTCAGCGATCCCCTACCTTCAAAAAAAGAACTTCCAAAACAAAACCATTTTGATCAAAGGATCTAGAGGAATTGCCTTGGAAGTACTAAAAGATTATTTGTAGAACTAGTCTATACTTAGTTCTTGTATCTCTTTAAACCTTGAAGCATCTTCTGCCTCAATTTTACTTTTCAATGATGGCCACACCTCCTTGAAAAAGGTATTGGTTTGTTCAATTGCAACCCCTAACTCTTCTTTTGCATGCTGAAGCAATTTGTTTTCTGTTGTTGTAATCCCATCTTGACGGCTTCTGATATAGCGTGATGCATTTCTAATACGCGTCAAAACATTACTTTCTGAATTCCGAACAATCCCTTGGCGTTTGTCCTCTTTACCAATATAAAGTGCAATTAAAGAATCGATGGCTTTGGTCTGACTTTTCATTTCTTTCAGTAAAGCCTTCATCTCGTCTGATTTGTTTTCTTTAAAAAGCTTTTTATAATCTGCTAGCGTTTGCTTGCTCTCTGCTAGTTGTTTTACTGCACTTGCAGCAGCAGCAGTATAGCTTTCTAATTCTTTGGATGCAGCATATACAGCATCAATGCTCGCTGGATCTACGGTTAATCTTGGATCGCTTTTTACCTCAATAACCTGCTCAGATTGTTCGTCTCCAAAAGACAGAACTAGACGATACGTTCCCGGCTTCACTTCCACTCCCGAAGGCTCTCTTTTTGACTTACTCGGTTTTCTCCTTGGTCTAGAAACTCCTTTCTCATCCATATTCCAATACCAACGGTGAATACCTTTTTCTTTAGGAACCTTCTTTTTTAAAGTTCTAATCAAGCGCTCTCCGTCATAAATCATGAGGGTTAGGGAGTCTTTTTTATTTTCTTTCTTCTCAGCTTTATCTTCTTCTTTGTCATCTTTATCATCTTTATCTTTAGCAGTATCCTCATCTTTTTTAACAGGAGGATTGACAAAATAAGAAAGCATGGCTCCGTATTTCCGGTTAGTGCCTTGGTACATTGCATCTGCACCGAAACGACTTCCAGTTGGCTGCTGGTAGGCTGCCAAATACGCTGTTGGAGGTTCGAATAACTGCATACCATTTTCAATGACACTTGGACTTGAAGCTAAAGCTCTTAACGGGCGAATATCATCTAAAACCCACGCTGCTCTTCCAAAAGTTCCAATTACCAAATCGTGTTCTCTAGGTTGAATAACTAAATCTTTTACCGAAACAGTAGGAAAAATTTCAGCATCAAACTTATCCCATTGTTTTCCTGCGTTAAGCGTAATATAAAGCCCATCATCGGTTCCTAGAAACATTAGATTTGCATTGATTGGATCTTCTATGATACTCAATGCATAACTCTCTACATCGGCACCATCTACAATTCGCTCCCATTTTTTACCATAGTTCTTGGTTCTGTATGCGTAAGGAGTATAGTTGAATCTTCTATAATCGTTTGCAACCAACAAGGCTTCTCCTTTGTTTTTGTTCGAAGCTTTGATTTGGGTAATCCAACTCCCTTTAGGCAGTCCTTTTAGGTTTTTAGTAACCTCGTTCCACGTTGACCCTGCATCTTGTGTGAAATGCACACGCCCGTCGTCAGAAGCAACCCAGAGCATGTCTTTTTCTACTGAGGATGGCTCAATCACTAAAAGCGTGCAATGGTTTTCTGCACCAGTCGCATCGAGAGTAAGCCCACCACTTTCGCTTTGTTTTTGTTTTTCGGGATCGTTGGTTGTTAGATCTGGAGAAATTACCTTCCAAGTTTGCCCTTTATCCTTACTAACGTGAACGAATTGACTTCCGAAATAAACAGTACTGTTGTCAAAAGGGTCTTGTCCAATTGCAGCGTTCCAATTGAATCGTAAGCGTGTATTTGCTTCTGGATGTGTAGGGCGAACGATATAATTGTTTCCGGTTTTCCAGTCATAACGGGACACGTAGCCTTGTTGACTCATGGCGTAACCATAGCGTGAGTCATCCAAATCTGGTACTACATCAAATCCATCTCCAAAAGCAATTTCTTGCCAATACGAATTTCTAATTCCCTGTACTTTCCAAACATAAGCTGGCCCTCTCCAAGATCCGTTGTCTTGCATTCCGCCATACACATTGTAAGGGAATTCGTTATCTACACTAATGTGATAGAATTGAGCAACAGGAATGTTACCAATGAAACGCCAGGTTTTACCACCATCTCGAGTAATATTAAGACCTCCATCGTTTCCATCGATCATAAACGATCCGTCTTGTGGATGGATCCACCAAGCATGATGATCAGGATGAACACCGTTGTCCACTCCATAGGCTGGCATCAGTTGACTGAAATTTTTCCCACCATCTTGCGATACATTTACATAAGTGAATACTGAAAATACGCGGTTTTCATTTTGCGGATCAACTGCAATGTCGGAGTAATAAAAAGGTCTGTTTCCAATATCGTTTTTATCATTTATTTTCTTCCATTTGAAACCACCATCTTCAGACTTGTATAATGCATTTTTCTTTGACTCGATTAAGGCATAGATAATATTTGTTTTATTCGCTGCGATTGCTAAACCGATTCTCCCTAGATCGCCTTTTGGTAAACCGTCTTCATCCGTTTTCTTAGACCAATTTTCACCACCATCGAAACTAACATAAAGTCCACTTCCCGAACCTCCTGATTTGAAAAACCAAGGATCGCGTTTGTGTTCCCACATAGCAGCAACTAATTTATTGGGATTGGTCGGATCCATAACCAAATCGGCTGCACCAGTTGTATCATTTACATAGAGTGTTTTCTTCCATGACTTACCTCCATTGGTGGTCTTATAAACTCCTCGTTCGGAGTGTACACCCCAAGGAGAACCAATTGCTGCTACATAAACAATGTCGGGGTTGGTTGGATCGATAAGTACTCGATGAATATGTCTTGTTTTTTCAAGCCCCATGGACTTCCATGATTTTCCACCATCTAGGGATTTAAAAATTCCATAGCCACCATTCAAGCTATTCCTTGGATTTCCTTCTCCCGTTCCTACCCATATCACATCTGGATTGGATTGCTGAATCGCTACAGCTCCAACAGAAGCAGTTACTTGATCGTTAAAAATTGGTTCCCAAGTTACGCCTCCAGAAGTAGATTTCCATAAGCCTCCCGAAGCAGTACCTACATACATTATATCCGAATCAGAATTCACAACGTCAATAGACGTAATTCGGCCGCTCATACCTCCTGGGCCAATATTCCTCGGCGCAGCTTCTTTAAGCCATTTTGTAGAAAAATCTTGTGCTCCTAATTGAAGGAAGAAGCATAAAAAAAGTGAAGAAAATATTGATCTCATCCTTGTAATATTTGATTAAAATTGTATTCCAAATAAAGATAGAAAAAAATACCTACCTAAAAGCTTTACGGTTTCCATGCCGCTAATTAAAGAAGGTCTTCCCTCTTCATTGTAGGTTCTTAATTTCAATGCTGGTCTAAGGTTCTTCGCAGGTAGTTCTCCTTGAGAATTCCTACTACTTGTGTATATCTGGCTCATAATATATTAGGGTTGTTTAGCAACCCGTTTCTTTATGAAGTAACTAGAAGCAGTATAACTGTTTTACCTTTTTAGGCATGAAAACACCCTCCTAAGCAGATAAGATACTGACTATCAGTGGTAAAAAACTTTAAATTAATTTTAAAATGTCGCTGGGAGTATGCAAAAGTACTAGGAGATGCATTAAAGAATTTTGTAGTAAGTACATCTTTGAGTTGCC
>ENA-OQVM01001390-OQVM01001390.1-marine-metagenome-genome-assembly--contig:-NODE-1390-length-32251-cov-5.616088_pt1 | contig 32251 bp, 22 predicted proteins | sample MGYA00237776_ERZ505498 | MGnify/ENA primary metagenome ERZ505498 (study PRJEB26159, sample SAMN06265151) | marine metagenome | isolation source: Helgoland LTER site | place: Germany:Helgoland, sampling...
ATCACAGTTTAATTCCGGAACAAATTAGGAGTATTGAAAAAAATAGTACCATTATTCATAGTGATTTAAATACTATTGAAACCTGTGGAGGAGGAAGTGCTCGATGTATGATGGCAGAAATATTTTTACCAAAAAACTAATAAAATTGATTATCTAAAAAAGAATTACAATCTTAAATCTATTAATTAAGAGTTTGTATATTGAAGATAAAACAAACCAATTTTCTGCTATCTTTGTATTTTTAAATTCTAGACAATGACGCTTCAAGCAACGCTCGAAATACAGATTAAAAAAGCAATAAGTAAGCTATACAAAGCAGATTTAGAAAGTGTAGAGTTTCAAGCTACTCGCAAAGAGTTTGAAGGTGATATTACGGTAGTTGTTTTTCCAATGCTAAGAGTCGTAAAAGGAAATCCAGTACAGATTGGTCAGTCTATTGGAGATTTTTTAGTAGCAAACGTAGAAGAGGTGATCCGTTTTAATGTGATAAAAGGGTTTTTGAATCTAGTATTTAGTGATTCTTATTTTTTAAACTTTTTTAAAGAGACTTCCGATTATTCGAAATTTGGTAAAGTAACTGGAGAAGAAGAAACCATAATGGTGGAATATTCCTCTCCAAACACAAATAAACCTTTACATCTTGGTCATATCCGAAATATTTTATTGGGATATTCAGTAGCTGAAATTTTAAAAGCCTCTGGTAAAAAAGCATATAAAACTCAAATTGTTAACGACCGTGGAATTCATATTTGTAAAAGTATGCTGGCTTGGAAAACCTACGGGAATAATGTAACACCAGAAATATCCGGTCTAAAAGGAGACAAGTTAGTTGGTAATTATTATGTGAAATTTGATCAAGAATACAAGAAGGAAATCGCTCAATTGCTTAACGAGGGTTATTCTCAAAAGGAAGCGAAATTAAAAGCACCTTCATTAATAAAAGCACAAGAAATGCTAATCAAGTGGGAGGCTGGAGATGAAGAAACTGTTTCGCTTTGGAAAACTATGAATGGTTGGGTATATGAAGGGTTTGATAAAACCTATGCATCTCTGGGAGTAGATTTTGATACATTATATTATGAAAGTAATACTTATCTTTTAGGCAAGGAAGTTATAACTGAAGGCCTGTCTAAGGGTGTGTTTTTTCAAAAAGAAGACGGTTCTATTTGGTGCGATTTAACCGATGATGGATTGGACGAAAAGATAGTACAGCGAAGTGATGGAACAGCGGTATATATGACACAAGATATTGGTACCGCTATTCAACGTGTAAAAGATTACCCTGAAATTACGGGTATGATTTATACCGTAGGCAATGAACAAGATTACCATTTTAAGGTGTTGTTTTTAATCTTAAAGAAATTAGGCTATCAATGGGCAGAAAATTTATTTCATTTAAGTTATGGTATGGTAGACTTGCCTTCTGGGAAAATGAAATCTCGTGAAGGAACAGTGGTAGATGCAGATGACTTAATTTCTGATATGGCTCAAACGGCTAAAAAAATTAGTGAAGAGTTAGGGAAGATCGACGATTTCTCGGAAGAAGAAAAAGAAGGTTTATACAAAACCATCGGATTAGGAGCTTTAAAATATTATATATTAAAAGTAGATCCTAAAAAACGAATTTTATTTAATCCTGAAGAAAGTGTAGATTTTCAAGGGAATACAGGGCCATTTATACAATATACCTATGCTCGTATTCAATCAATTTTACGAAAAGCAGGAACACAAACGGAAGTTAGTAATTTATTAGAATTGCATCCAAAAGAAAAGGAACTGGTAAAACAATTACAGTTATTTCCTGAAGCTATTCAGCAAGCGGGAGTTCAATACAGTCCAGCATTAATTGCAAATTACACCTATGAATTGGTAAAGTCTTTTAATTCTTTTTACCAAAACGTTTCCATATTAGGGACTGATAATAATGAAGAAAAAAGTTTTAGGATACAACTTTCCAAAGCGGTTTCAGATGTAATTAAAACTGCTTTTAATTTGTTGGGAATTGAAGTTCCTGAAAGAATGTAATATATAAACTATTTTTTTCTTCTTAGCTAAAGTTAGCCAGAGTGCTACTCCAATGAAAACTGCACATCATGCTACTATTGCTGTTAAAATTACTACACACATTCTATTCGTTTTTTAATTATTCTTAAAGATAACCACTTTTTCATCATGGTACCAGGTTAAATAATTATGTTCATTATCAAGCTCAATTAAATTCCTTTTTAGCTTTAAAGTAGGAGTTAAAAAATTGTTCTCTATAGTCCAATGAGTTTTAAAAACAACGCCTTTTTTTATTTTCTCATGATTTTCTAATTGACTATTTAATTGATTAATAGTATTCATTATACTATTAGATAATTCTAGTGAAGTATTAGAATTGCCAATTTCTGAAATTGTAATTAATGCTATAGGATGAGGTAATCCACTACCTACTATGCATACTTGTTCTATATTGGTGTTTTTAGAAAGTTCTAATTCGATTGGTGATGGATCTATATACTTTCCTTTATCTGTTTTAAATTGATCTTTTATTCTTCCAGTGATTGTTAAATTACCATCTGAATCATATACTCCTTTATCACCGGTTTTTAAATAACCATCTTTGTCAAATATTTTTTTGGTTAATTCAGGGTTTTTAAAATAGCCTTTCATCAGACAATTGTTTTTGATGCAAATCTCTCCTTCACTAGTTATTTTTGTTTTTACTCCAGGTAAAGCCTTACCTACGGTTCCTATTTTATTTTGAGGAGGTGTATTAAAATGTGAGACACAACAATCTTCAGTCATTCCGTAAATTTGAGAAATTTCTATATCAATAGTCTTAAACCAATGGAGTACATCTTTGGATATTGGAGCTGCTCCTGAAATAATAATTTCGCTATTTTTTAATCCTAATTTTTGTTTAAGTTTAGCTATTACTAGGTGTTTAATTATAGGAGTTTTTAAAAGCCAATCTAACTTTTTTTGAGATAATTTGGATGTGATAATTTCTTGAAATTTCACCCAAATTCTTGGGACTCCAAAAAACGCATGGGGTTGAGATTTTTCTAAATCTTTTGCAAAGGTTTTTAATGATTCTGGATAACTAAACTGTGCACCTATAGTTAGACCATAGGTCCAAATAATCCTTTCTGCTACATGAACCAAAGGTAAATAAGAGAATAATCTAGGGTGACTAGGTAGCTTAATGATTTTTTGAATGGTATTTAGACTGTTTACAAAATTACCTACACTATGCAGTACTCCTTTAGGATTCCCAGACGTTCCTGAAGTGTAAATAATGGTATGTATGTCTGAGAGTTTTGGAAACTTAATTGTAATTTCTGAGGTTTCCGATTGAATGATATTTTCCCAACTGTATTCTTCTTGAATTCCATACAATTCAATTCCTATTTTTGGAATTGATGGTATTCCATCCTTGATGGAAAAATAGTCGTCTAGTTTACCAATAATAATAGCTTTAGACTCACTATGTGTTAATACTTGATAAATTGCTTTAGAAGTTAAAGAAGTATAAATAGGAACAGAAACAAATCCTGCCATCATTATTGCTAAATCTGACATCATCCAATGAGCACAATTTTTTGATAGTAGTGCAATGTGACTTTTCTTCTCTAACCCTAGACTTTGTAATTTTAAAGCTACCTTCCTTAGTTCTTTACCAGCTTCTCCATAAGTGTATTTTATAAGTTTACCATTAATGGGCTGTTGTAAAAAGAGGTGATTGGGATTTTCTTTTTCCCAGTATAAAAAAGCTTCTAATGGTGACAAGAATGAGGGTGCTTTTTTTTTGAAAACTTCTTCTGTTGATCTATTTTTCATAAATTGAATGTTAAAAATAAGTCATTAAAAGCAGAAATTTTAAAATGAATTGTTTTTTTTTGATTAATAAAATTAAATAAGTTTCTTTAATGTTTACATGAGCATTAAAAATAGTTTGTAACTACTTGCTCAATTGTTATCTTTGTGAATCTTCTGCCAAAAAAGGTAGTATTATATAAAATTTTGCAAGTTCATGTTCAATAATTTAAGTGAAAAACTAGACAAAGCCCTTCATGTTCTTAAGGGGCAAGGAAGTATAACAGAAGTTAATGTTGCTGAAACTTTAAAGGAAGTTAGGCGAGCATTGTTAGATGCCGATGTTAATTTTAAAATAGCAAAAGAATTTACCAATAAAGTAAAACAGGATGCCTTAGGTCAAAATGTACTTACCGCACTTCAGCCTGGCCAATTAATGGTTAAGTTGGTTAAAGATGAGCTTACTCAACTTATGGGTGGTGATACTGCAGGTATTAATTTAAGTGGTGCTCCATCTGTAATTTTGATGTCTGGTTTACAAGGTAGTGGTAAAACTACTTTTTCAGGAAAGTTAGCAAATTACCTAAAAACTAAAAAATCAAAAAAACCATTATTAGTCGCCTGTGATGTATATCGTCCTGCTGCTATTGATCAGTTGCACGTGGTTGGTGATCAAATAGGAATAGAAGTGTATAGTGATCGAGGGAATAATAATCCTGTAGAGATTGCTCAAAAGGCAATTGCGCATGCAAAACAAAATGGCTTTAATGTTGTTATTGTTGATACCGCTGGTCGTTTAGCTGTAGACGAAGTGATGATGATAGAAATTGAAAATATCCATAAGGCCATCCAACCTGAAGAAACATTGTTTGTAGTGGATTCCATGACAGGCCAAGATGCTGTTAATACTGCAAAGACATTTAATGATCGACTAAATTTTGATGGTGTTATTTTAACCAAATTAGACGGTGATACTCGTGGTGGAGCTGCAATTTCAATTAAAAGTATTGTAAATAAACCAATCAAGTTTATTGGTACTGGAGAAAAAATGGAGGCCATCGATGTTTTTCATCCATCTAGAATGGCAGAGCGCATCCTTGGGATGGGAGATGTGGTTTCTTTAGTTGAGAGAGCACAAGAACAATTTGATGAAGTAGAAGCAAGAAAACTTCAGAAAAAAATCGCAAAAAATCAATTTGGATTTGATGATTTTTTGAAACAAATTCAGCAAGTAAAGAAAATGGGTAATATGAAGGATCTAATCGGAATGATTCCAGGAGCCGGAAAAGCAATGAAAGATGTAGATATTGATGATGACGCTTTTAAGGGAATAGAAGCTATTATTCATTCAATGACTCCAGAAGAAAGAAGCCAGCCAACACTAATAAATGCAAGTCGTAAAAAAAGAATTGGTAAAGGTAGTGGTACTTCTGTCCAAGAAGTTAACCAATTAATGAAACAATTCGAGCAAATGAGTAAAATGATGAAGATGATGCAAGGTGGTGGTGGCCGAAAGATGATGCAAGCCATGAAAGGAATGCAATAATACTCAGTAATTAAATAATTAAAAAACCGAAGCAACATGGTTCTATTAGATGGTAAAAAAACTGCTAACGATATTAAAGATGAAATTACTATTTCGGTAAAAGAAATGATAGAGCTTGGTAAGAAAATTCCTCATTTGGCAGCAGTTTTAGTGGGTTCTGATGGAGCTAGTTTAACCTATGTAGGTTCTAAAGTTAGAGCCTGTGAACGTGTTGGGTTTAATTCTACTTTAGTAGAATTACCAGAAACAACATCTGAGAAAGCGTTATTAAAAATCATTCAAGATTTAAACGTAAATAATGATATTGACGGGTTTATTGTTCAGTTACCCTTACCTAAACACATCGATGAGCAAAAAGTATTAAATGCTATAAATCCAGCTAAAGATGTTGATGGATTTCATCCTGAAAATTTTGGCCGAATGGCATTAGAGATGGAATCTTTTATTCCTGCAACTCCTTATGGTATTTTACAATTGCTAGAACGTTATCAAGTATTGACTAAAGGGAAACACACGGTCGTCATCGGAAGAAGTCATATAGTAGGTCGTCCAATGAGTATTTTAATGAGTCAGAAAGGGCCGGCGGGAAACAGTACCGTAACTTTAACGCATAGTCATACTAAAGACCTTTCAGAAATCACAAAACAAGCAGATATAATTATTGTTGCCCTAGGAGTTCCGGAATTTTTAAAAGCAGGTATGGTAAAAGATGGTGTCGTTATCGTTGATGTTGGAATAAGTCGTGTACCTGATATTTCTAATCCTAGAGGGTATGTCATAAAAGGAGATGTAGCATTTGATGAGGTAAGCAAAAAGGCTTCATTTATCACACCTGTTCCAGGAGGTGTTGGGCCAATGACCATTGCTATGTTACTAAAAAACACTTTGATTGCAAGTAAACGAAACGCTTAAACTTTTTTATCTACATATTCTATTTTATACATTTTCAGTATTATAAAGAATAAAGAAATTGTTATTGGTCCAAAAATAAGACCAATAAATCCAAAAAGAGGAATTCCAATAATGACTCCAATTAATGTTATTAATGGATGAACGTCATCCATTTTTTTTAGAACATACAACCTAATTATATTATCGGTTGAGCCAACAACGACTAAGCCATAGATTAGGATTCCATAAGCAGCATACTCATTTCCACTAGCCAATGTTATTAGAAACACAGGTATAATACCAACAAGTGTACCTACAAAGGGTATCATCGATCCAATAACGATAATTACAAACCAGAATAAGGGGTTTTCTATTCCAAAAATTAAAAAACCTATAAGTGCAACTATTCCTTGTGCAAAAGCTACTATAGGTATTCCAAGCGCATTTGAGCGAATCATTTTACTGCTTTCTTTTACTAGCGTTTTTATATGTTGCTCTGAAAAAGGTCCGTAATTATAAATACTTTTTTTCAACTGCTTGGGTTTTGTAAGCATAAAATATAGTAGAAAATACATAATGGAGATTGCTATAAGAAGTTCAAAAGTACTACCAATTAATACTTTTGCATTTTCACCTACCCAAGAGGTTCCTCCTGCAACATCTAAATCTTTATAAAAATCATGACCCAAAGTTTTTTCAAATTCTATGATATGCTTTTGTAGGGCTGAAAATAATTTCTCTGCATTAGAAACTGCATTGTCGAGTTTATTACTCAACATCAAGGTGATGCCCAATATTGGGAATAAAACTCCTACAAAGGAGAGGAACATTAAAAAGGATGCCGCTAAAGAAGTTTTCCAGCCTTTAGCCCTAAGTATTTTCATGGGTTTTTTTAATAATATATATAGCGTTATTGCTCCTAAAAAACCAGACAAGTAGGGTAATAATTCATAAAATATTAAAGAACCCACTATACCCAGTACTACAATAATAATAATTTGTCTAATGATTTTTGAAGGGACTGCTTCCATATTATATTTTTAAATAATTGATACTTACTGTTGCAAGTTCGTTATTTGGAAATTTAGAAAAATGTTTTTGATCTATATTCATTCCAATTTCACTTAATACCTCCTGAAATACATCTAATTCTAATATATACTGATCTGAAAAACCATGAGTGGCATCGTATGCAGTAGCTGCTGTTAAGCCTAGGTTTGCAGATGTAATACTTGGGTTGATAGTGTGAAGTTCAATTAATAACAAACCGAATTTCTTTATATAAGGTGCCCATTTTTCAAAATGCTCCTTTAAATTTTGTTCCACTACAGAATTGTTTAATCTTTTTCCAGTATGTGCAAAAGCACCTTGTGATTTGCTAATTCTGTATGCTTCTGGTTGATTTGGTTGTGACCAAGGGCGATTGTGATCTAAAAAGGTTCTTACATTTAATAAATCACTTAATTTAATATTATAATTGGAATAAATGTCTTCTTGCAGCTGTTTTGGATTTCCAATATCTCCCCAAATCACTTTTGCCCAAATATCTGCTTTTACAAGATTTGAACGAGTTACTTTTAAGGCAGCTTTGTTATAATCTGCACCGACTAAAAACAGGGGATACTCTTCTAATAAAGCTCCGCGTTTTGTTCTTTGCTCTATGACTTCAAATAAATGAATTAGAAAAGCACCATTACCACAACCCATATCTAAAATACCTTTAGGTTGTTCTTCAATTGGTTTGTTAAATAAAGTAATAATAATTTCATCAATTTTTTTAAAATAGGCAGAATGTGCTCCTCCACTTCCCCAAACATTCATCTCTCTATCCACATGAGTTTCTCCTGAATCTGGAATAGAACTGCCTAACACATTTGCATCACCAAACATCAACTCTTTTGCTCTTCTAAATGTCGGAATATAAGAAACGGTTACTCCATATGCTGAAGACCTTCTAGCAAAAAAGAATCCTTTGTTGGTGAATTTATAATGCTCTTTACTTTTAGTAAACCAACCTAAATAATATAAGAAATTTAATATTTTAGAAAAACTTTCTGGGTCTTCATGAAACTCTTCTGCACTAAAGGAAGCTTCCATAAAATATTTATGGAACATTCCGTCCATACCTAAAAATACAATTAAAGGTCCAACTAAAATACCTTCAATATGACTTTTAATTTGTTTTTGTATTTCTAGTTCTATTGGGTTGTTTGAAGTTGGTTCGTATTTTTTATTTTTATAATTTACAAAGATTCTATTAATGATTGAAACCTGATCCTTATCTAAACTTCTAGGATGAAATTCTTTAGAAGTTTTTATAAAATGGACCACATCTTTATATAAAATAAAATGCTTAAAAGCTATTTCACTTTTATTGTTTTGAGAGATAGTGACTGTGTTTTTTAAATTGTCCACATCATAATTAAGCCAACCTTGAGAGGCTAACATTCTAAGACCTACATTTAGGTATCCTTCGTTTGCGTTGAATTTTTTAGTGATCTCAGAAAGAAGAAAATGTTTTTTTTTTAAAATAAAATCCAATACTCCTTTTTCTCTTAATGAAAAAGCGATTGGAGCAACAGCAATACCATCTAAATGTTTAAATAACTCTTGGCGGTATTTGTTTTTTTCTTCCTTACTAAGCATTAATTTAAATAATTTTAGAGATCTTTGTAAATGTAGAGAAAAAAAATAGCAATAATAAAACTTAATTTAAAAACAAAACCTTCAAAAATCAAGGTTGATGTCAATTTATTTGTTCTTGTAGTTACTCTTTTTCTTCAGGGTCATCAATTTTCCATGCTAACATAAAATATTTAATTTTTGCTTCGTTTGGAATATTCGTAACATCAATGACTAAATTCGGATTGTAACGAAAATTTTCAGGTAGCTCTTTTTTATCAATATTAATAAATAGATCACTGTCTTTTAAGAAAATAAGCACTGTACTTAATGTAGTTTCAATGTTAGCGATTTCATAATTCTCTTTTATGTCTTTAAAAGTACTGTTAATATTTAATCCCTTTACCGTTTTGTATCGATCATCAAAAAATTGAAAATTTTCTATTAATGCATCTGGATCATAATTATTTACAGGAGATATAAGTAATAACTTTTTACCGCTTTTTTCATAAATTTCTAATTCACCAAAAGATGATGATTGATTTTGTCTAGGGCTTAGTCTAACAATAGAATCCATAGCGAAAATAGAATCTACTTGTTTTATTTTCATTCCGATGGTTAAATTACCCACCGCCTTATTTGAAATTAAAAATGGATCTTTTTCTTTAGCGCATTGAACAAACAAAAAAACCATTAGTCCTGTAAAAAATATTTTTTTAATCATTTTATTCGGTTATTTAATTTAGATACCAAAACTACTAAAATCGAATTTGTATTTTATCAATTATGATTAAATTATTAGGATACAAATTTTTTCAATTATTTCTTATTGCAATAGTAATAAAAAAAATACCATTAAAAATCTAGCTTTTAATTTCTACCTTTGCTGCAATGCAAAAAGATATAAAAGAATTAGTTCGTAAAGGCGAAATGCTTCCTTTAATGGAAGAATTTTACACCATACAAGGAGAGGGTTATCATAAGGGCACAGCCGCTTATTTTGTAAGAATTGGTGGTTGCGATGTGGGTTGTCATTGGTGTGATGTAAAAGAAAGTTGGAATGCAGATTTACATCCACCAACGAAAATTCAAATTATTGCAGATAATGCAGCTACTTATTCTAATACAGTGGTGGTAACAGGAGGGGAGCCTTTAACATGGAATATGGGGCCTTTAACAGATTTGTTTAAGAAAAAGAAAATGCAAGTACATATTGAAACTTCTGGAGCCTATGAGTTATCAGGCACTTGGGATTGGATTTGCTTGTCTCCTAAAAAAATAAAACTGCCAAAAGAAGAAATATATCAAGTTGCTAATGAGCTTAAAATGATTATTTATAATAAGGCGGATTTTAAGTTTGCTGAAGAACAAGCAGCTAAAGTAAATGATCATTGTATTTTGTATTTGCAGCCAGAGTGGAGTAAGAGAGATCATATGATTCCTATAATTGTGGACTATGTGATGAAAAACCCTAAATGGAAAGTTTCCTTGCAAACTCATAAATATCTAAATATACCATAAAAATAAAGCCTTGGAAAAGCAAGGCTTTATTTAGTTCAAAAAAGATAAATTTATTTTGTGAATGGTACAGAAACTCTAAGAGTATCCCATCCTATATGCATGATAACGTTGCCATCTTCGCCATCAAGAACTATCGAGAAAGCTTCTAAAGAATCACTAACATAAGTCGTTGGAACTGTAATGCGAGCTACATCATTTTTTTCATTATAATAATATGACCCCCAGGTGTTTAGGTCAGAATTTAAAATAATTGTCCATTCTTTTTCGCCTGGTATCGTTAATAAGGAATAGCTACCTGCTTTTATTTTTGTTCCATTTAAGTTAAAATCTTTATATAAAACTAATTCAGGAGCTTCGTTGGCGCCAGTTCTCCAAACTTCTCCATTTGGTGCTAATTTACTTAACTCTCTGCCTTTTAGTTGAGGTCTACTGTAAATTACTTTCATTTGTTTGTTAGCCTCTTTGTAACTAGTAGGAAAAGCAGCTGAATCCATCGGGCTTTTGTCTAATTTTCTAAATTCTTGTGCGTTTACTGAACTTCCTATTGCCATTAATATTACAAATAACAGTTTTGCGATAATGTTGCTTTTTTTCATGTGGTTTGTTTTTATTAGTGATGATAAAAATAATTTTATTTTTTTTAATTTATGAAAAAGATTTGTTAAAATGATGATTGAAAGGTCGTGAATAATATTAAAACTTACGTTTTATTTGAGGTATTAAGTGAAATTTTAAAGTTGAAATTTAAGTTTTGAGCGTTCTTTTTATTTTTTTTGAAATCATAACACTTTTGAAAACTATGAAATGTGTTTTAAGTTGTTTTTTAAGCCTTTTAAGCGTGTTTTAAGAAATCAACAAAAAGTTAATAAGTACCTGAAAAATGGTTTTTGATGCATTAAATAAAGAAAGGGAAAGAGTATATTTGTTTGAATTCAAAGTAGAATTAGTAAAATTCTTATGAGTTTATAAATTAACATTATTTAATTATTTTATATGAGTGAAGAACAAAAAAAAGGGAATTACGGTGCTGATAGTATTCAGGCATTAGAAGGAATGGAGCATGTGCGCATGCGTCCATCTATGTATATTGGTGATGTTGGAGTACGAGGATTGCATCATTTGGTGTATGAAGTAGTGGATAATTCCATTGATGAAGCTATGGGGGGGTATTGTGATGAAATAGATGTCATCATTAATGACGATAATTCCATTTCAGTAAAAGATAACGGTCGTGGTATCCCTGTTGATTTGCACAAAAAAGAGGGAGTTTCTGCTTTAGAGGTAGTAATGACCAAAATTGGTGCAGGCGGAAAATTTGATAAAGATTCTTATAAAGTTTCTGGTGGTCTCCACGGAGTAGGTGTTTCAGTGGTAAATGCACTTTCTGTAAATTTAAAAGCAGTTGTCCATCGGGAAGGTAAAATTTATGAGCAGGAATATGAACGTGGAAAAACGATGTATCCTGTCAAACATGTTGGTGAAACAGATTTTAGAGGAACGGTTGTTACTTTTAGTGCAGATCCAGAGATATTTAAGCAAACTACAGAATATAGTTACGAAACGTTGTCTAATAGATTGCGAGAATTGTCATTTCTTAACAAGGGTGTTACGCTTACGATAATCGATAAGAGGGAGAAAGATGAAAAAGGAGAATTTCTTGCAGAAACTTTTAAAAGTGAAGAAGGACTTAAAGAATTTATTCGCTTTTTAGATGAAACACGTGAACCAGTAATTGGTAACGTAATGCATATGGAAGGAGAAAAAAATGGGATCCCTGTTGAGGTTGCCATGATATACAATACTTCTTACAGCGAAAACCTACATTCTTATGTAAATAACATTAATACACATGAAGGAGGGACACATCTTTCTGGGTTTAGACGAGGGCTAACTCATACACTTAAAAAGTATGCCGATGCCTCAGGAATGTTAACTAAGCTAAAGTTTGATATTGCCGGTGATGATTTTAGAGAAGGCTTAACAGCCATCATTTCAGTAAAAGTTGGGGAACCTCAATTTGAAGGACAAACAAAAACCAAGTTAGGAAATAGAGAGGTTTCTGCTGCGGTAAGTCAATCGGTTTCCGAAATGTTAGAAAATTACCTTGAAGAAAACCCTAACGATGCCAAAACTATTGTACAGAAAGTAATTCTTGCAGCACAGGCAAGACATGCCGCCAATAAGGCTCGAGATATGGTCCAGCGTAAAACCGTTATGAGTATTGGAGGTTTACCAGGAAAATTATCTGATTGTTCTGAGCAAGATCCAGCTATTTGCGAAGTGTTTCTTGTTGAGGGAGATTCTGCGGGTGGTACAGCAAAGCAAGGTCGCGACCGTAATTTTCAAGCAATTTTACCTTTAAGAGGTAAAATTTTAAATGTTGAAAAAGCAATGCAACACAAGGTTTTTGATAATGAAGAGATTCGAAATATATTTACAGCCCTAGGAGTAACAATTGGAACAGAAGAAGATAGTAAAGCATTAAATGTAGAGAAATTACGATATCATAAAATAGTTATTATGTGTGATGCCGATGTCGATGGTAGTCATATTGAAACTTTAATTCTTACTTTTTTCTTTAGATATATGAAAGAATTAATTGAAAATGGTAATATTTATATAGCGACTCCCCCCTTGTACCTGGTTAGAAAAGGAGCAAAGAAAAAGTATGCTTGGAGTGATGAAGAAAGAGAAAAAATACAAAAGGATTTTGGAGAGGGTTGTAAAATACAGCGCTATAAAGGTCTTGGAGAAATGAATGCTGTTCAGCTTTGGGATACTACAATGAAACCAGAATCTAGAACACTCCGTCAAATAGTTATTGAAAATGGTGCAGAAGCAGATCGTGTATTTTCTATGTTAATGGGAGATGAGGTGCCTCCTCGTAGAGAATTTATTGAGAAAAATGCAAAATATGCAAATATAGATGCCTAGCAAAAATTCAAAAATTAGTGTTTTTTGTGCTGCATTGATGTCCTCTTTTTTTGGTTTTTCTCAAATTAATGATTTAGATCTCACCAATGCAGTACAAGACATGCTCTATATCTCAAGCGAATTTGTTTCCTCTGCAGCAGTTGCATCTGTTTATCAGTCTTCGTCATCTTGGTACAGCTCTGCTCAAACCATAGGAAAATTTAAACTTGATATCTCCGTACATTTTAATATACTTCCTATTCCAAAAAAACAAAAATCATTTGTTATTACTAATAACGAGTTGTTAACTATGGAAATTAGAGACGCTACATCGGCGGAAATACCAACTGCTTTAGGTGGAGATACGGCTACTTTTTTTGATTTTTATATTGATGAAGAAGCCTATGAATGGCAAGCTTTTGAAGGAATTAAACAAGATATAGTTACGTATCCTTATTTACAAGCCAGTTTGGGTTTATGGAAAGAAACGGACCTTACCCTAAGATATGCTCCAAAAGTTACTATAAATACGTCTAGTTATGATATTTTTGGAGCTGCAATAAAACATTCAATTACACAATATTTTAGAAAAGATTTGAATAGCTCACAGCCCCTAAAATTAGCTGTTTTGGCATCTTACTCTGTTTTTAATTTAGATTTATTTTTTGATGAAGTTTCTATAGAGCCAGTAGATCCAGAAACTGGGAGCGAACCCTTAACTTCAATTAATGCGATAGTAATTGATGCAGATTCATGGTTATTTCAATTAATTGCTTCAAAAAAAGTTAAAAATTTTGAATTTTCAGGATCTCTGGGATATTCTGAGAATAAATTTAACTATACCCTTGGAGGTAAAGAAGGTGTTTTTTTAGATGTATTCAATGACTTATTGTCTCTATTAGACGAGCGTAAAACGGAATTTAAAGGAGACCTAGGTGCAAATTATTATTTCAATAAATTTTATATATCTTCCATGTTTACTTTAGGTAAATTTCCAAATATTAACATAGGACTTCATTATCTTTGTTTATAATTAAATTCACTGCCTTTTTTTATTTTGAGTAATAATGCCAATTATTGTATCTTTGTATTCTCTTTTAAACAAAGTTAGAACCGTTTAAATAATTATTAAAAAAAATAAAAAAAATATGAAAATTACTATTGTAGGAGCAGGTGCGGTTGGTGCAAGTTGTGCTGAGTATATAGCTATTAAAGACTTTGCAAGCGAAGTTGTTATTTTAGATATCAAAGAAGGATTTGCGGAAGGTAAAGCGATGGATTTGATGCAAACCGCATCATTAAATGGCTTTGACACAAAAATCGTTGGTGTTACTAACGATTATTCGAAAACTGCAGGAAGTGATATAGTAGTTATTACAAGTGGTATTCCCAGAAAACCAGGAATGACACGTGAAGAATTAATAGGTATCAATGCAGGTATTGTAAAGTCGGTTTCTTCAAATTTAATTGAACACTCACCAAATACTATCATTGTTGTAGTCAGTAACCCTATGGATACAATGACGTATTTAGTGCATAAAACGTCAGGTTTGCCAAAGCATCGAATTATTGGAATGGGTGGAGCTTTAGATAGTGCACGTTTTAAATATAGATTGGCTGAAGCTTTAGAAGCACCTATTAGTGATGTAGACGGTATGGTTATTGGCGGTCATAGTGATGTAGGTATGGTTCCTTTAACTAGAATGGCAACTAGAAACAGTGTGCCAGTATCAAAATTTATATCTGAAGAAAGATTAAATCAGGTAATGGAAGATACTAAAGTCGGTGGTGGTACCTTAACTAAGTTATTGGGAACTTCGGCATGGTATGCACCAGGTGCTGCAGTATCTGGTTTGGTTCAAGCAATTGCTTGTGATCAAAAGAAAATGTTTCCTTGTTCTATTTTATTAGAAGGAGAATATGGATTCAATGATATTTGTATTGGTGTACCAGTTATTCTTGGACGCAACGGCATTGAAAGCGTTGTTGAATTAGAATTAACCGATGCTGAAAAAGAACATATGTCAAGAAGTGCAGAAGGAGTTAGAAAAACGAATGGTTTATTAGCATTCTAATATCCAAAATAAATAAGATTATTAATAAAGACTGCATCTATGCAGTCTTTTTTTTATATTTGGCGAATGAAACCAAAATGGTACTTAAATACATTTATATTAATTATTGTTTTTTTAGGAGCTGTTCTTCAACAGTTTTCGGTACCTAATCAAGAAATCATTCTGCAGTTTGAAGGTCATGAGATTTCTTTAGATGAAACTGAAAATGCAATTGCGAATGTAAAAAAGCTACTACAGGATATAGGTATAAAAAAGATAAAAGTTGATAAAGGTGCTAATGGAGTATTAAAAATTTCTTATTTCAGCCAAGTTGATGTTGTTTCTATTAAAAAAATATTTTCAAAAGAAAAAGCTTTAAAACTAAGTTATTCCTCATTAGATTTTAATGAAGATCCCTTCAAAGTGCCTACTAAAAAGAAATCAATTACCTATCAACTTGATGTATTTGAAATTCAAAAGAGCAAAGAAAATGCATTAGATTCAAACGGTTTAGTTATTGAATCATCTACCGAAAATGACCCTTTCTTTAATCTCGATGTTTATTATCCTGGCTTATTAAAGGAACTAAGGCTTAAAAATAGAATTGAAAAAGTAGCCTATAATATATTCGGTAACAAATCAATCGAAATTGATAATGCTTCCCATAACATTCCAAAAGTTAGAGCGGGCCCAGTTCTTTTTTAATTGCTCTAAAGGCTCTCATTAAAGTTTAATAAAGCAAAAAAGAAATCAAATTTAATATCATTAAAAATAATTGTCAGGTTATTTGGTAAATTCTATATTTGCTCGTTTTAAAAATTTGACATAAAAAAATAAAAAAATGCAAAATAAAGGACTAATTAAAGTATTTGCAATAGTGTTTGGTTTGGTAAGTTTGTACCAACTTTCATTTACTTATATCGCAAATACTGCCGAGGATAAAGCAAAAACATTTGCCAATGCAAAGTTTTCTGCTAATGAAACAGAAAAAAGAAATTCAGCAGAAGCGAGTTACCTAGATTCTATTGGAAACATTCCAGTGGTGTCTCTGGGGCCAATCGTAATAGATTACAATACTGCTAAAGGAAAAGAACTTAATAAAGGTTTGGATCTAAAAGGAGGTATTAATGTAATTCTTCAAGTATCGGTAAAAGATATCTTAAAAGGATTAGCTAATAATACAAGAGATGCTGCTTTTAATCAAGCATTAGATGATGCATTTGTTCTTCAAAAAGAATCACAAGACACCTATTTAGAGTCTTTCTTTATTGCTTTTGATGCACTTCCAGGAGAAAATTCATTAGCTTCTCCAGATATTTTCTTTAACAAAAACTTAGAAGATGACATCAATGCATCTATGACAAATAGTGATGTTTATCCAGTAATTGAGCGTAAAATTGACGAATCGATTACAGCTGCTTTTGAAGTATTAAGAAAACGTATCGATAAGTTCGGCGTTACTCAACCAAACATTCAGCGAATTGGAAAATCTGCACGTATTTTAGTAGAATTACCAGGAGCTAAAGATGTAGAGCGTGTAAAAAAGTTATTACAAAGTACAGCTCAGTTAGAATTTTGGGGAGTATATAAAATAGACGAATTACAAGGTTTCTTAGTCACAGCAGATTCAAAATTAGCAGAAATTTATAAGGTAGATGAACTTGATGCACAAGAAGATGTTATAGATTCGTTAGACGCAGAAGCAAGTGTTGTTGATGATTTAATTGGAGGTGAGGATGTAAATGATTCTATCGCTGATGCATTAAAAGAAAGACCATTATTGAGTAAAATGTTGTATCCTGGGCAAACTGGAAGACCAGAACTTGGAACCTTTATGCTGAAAGATACTGCTGTAATAAACGGATATTTAAAAACTCCTCAAGTAAGATCATTACTTTCAGAAAATCAACGTTATGCGAAATTTGTATGGGGTATAGCTACTGGTAATAAAGAATTAGGAGAGGAAGTTATTACACTTTACGCCATAAAATCCAATAGAGATCAAACACCACCATTGGCCGGGGGAGTAGTTGTAGATGCGATTCAAACATACGATCAATTAGGTAGGGTTGTTGTTAGCATGCAAATGAATGCAAGAGGAGCAAGAGTATGGGAGAAAATGACGGGTGATGCTTTTAATAATCAAACGCAAATCGCAATTGTATTAGATGATATTGTTTATTCTGCACCAGGTGTTACAAGTGGACCAATTGCAGGTGGTAGAAGTCAGATATCTGGAGATTTCAACATTACCGAAGGACAAGATTTAGCCAATGTTTTAAGAGCAGGTAAATTACCTGCTTCCGCAGAGATTATTCAAGGCGAGATAGTTGGGCCAACTTTGGGTCAAGAAGCGATTGATAGTGGAATATTTTCATTTTTATTAGCTCTTGTTTTTGTGTTAGTTTGGATGATTTTTTATTATGGTAAAGCAGGTGCTTTTGCGGATGTTGCTTTAGTAGTTAACATCATATTTATCTTTGGAATACTAGCTGGATTAGGAGCGGTATTAACCCTTCCTGGAATTGCGGGTATTATTCTAACGATCGGTATGTCGGTAGATGCAAACGTACTTATTTTTGAACGTATTAAAGAAGAACTAGCAAAAGGTAAAGCTCAAAAAGATGCTATTAATGATGGTTTTAATAATGCATTATCATCAATTTTGGATGCTAACATTACAACGGGTTTAACTGGTTTTATATTATTAATGTTTGGAACAGGACCCATCCAAGGTTTTGCTACTACTTTGTTAATAGGTATTGCAACATCACTATTTACCGCAATTTTTATTACAAGATTATTTATTGACAGTTATACAAGAAATGGAAAGCCATTACCTTGTTCAACCTCGTTAACTAAAAACATACTAACAAAAAACAATTTTGATTTTTTAAAAAGAAGAAAAGTTTCTTATGTAATTTCAGGCTTGTTAATTGCTGTTAGTTTAGGTTCCTTATTAACAGTAGGTCTAAATCAAGGTGTTGATTTTGTAGGAGGAAGAACCTATACAGTTCGTTTTGATAAGGACGTAAATTCAACACAAGTTGAAGCGGATTTAATTGAAGTATTTGGTTCTGCAGAGGCAAAAACATATGGTGGAAGTAATCAGCTAAAGATTACGACTAAGTATAAAGTAGATGAAGCAGGATCTGAAGTAGATGAAGAAATTGAACAAATGCTATTTGAAGGTTTAAGGCCTAATCTTCCAGATGGGTTTACCTACGATCAATATGTTGGTGATGCTGATAATAAACTTGCTGGTAGAATGGAATCTTACAAAGTGAGTCCAACTATTGCGGATGACATTAAAAAAGCATCTTTCTGGGTAGTATTAGGATCTTTAGTAGTAGTATTCCTTTACATATTATTGCGTTTTAGAAGATGGCAATTTAGTTTAGGTGCAGTAGTAGCGGTTTTCCATGATGTATTAATCGTATTGGGAATCTTTTCATTAACTTATAGGTTTATGCCTTTTAATATGGAGATTGGACAGTCGTTTATCGCTGCGATACTTACTGTAATTGGTTATTCATTGAATGATACCGTGGTAGTATTCGATAGAATTCGAGAATACTTTAATGATCATCCATCTTGGAAAATGTCTAAAGTAATTGATAGTGCTTTAAATAGTACGTTAAGTCGTACCTTAAATACTTCATTAACTACCTTAATAGTTTTAACCTCTATTTTTATATTTGGTGCAGAATCTATTAGAGGATTGATCTTTGCATTAATAGTCGGAGTTTTAGTAGGTACCTATTCATCTTTATTTATTGCAACTCCTGTATTCTTTGATTCAGTTAAGAAAAAAGGAATTGATTTGTCAGATAAAAAAGAAGAAGAGAGCGTTTAATTAAATCTTTTGTAAAATAAAAAAACCACTTTCATTGAAAGTGGTTTTTTTTTTCTTAATTTGAGTACCTCAAAAAAATATAAATAATAATTTATTATTTTTTTCGATTAAACTCAAAAATTATTTAAATGCCTTACCATATTATCAGTTTTTTAAAAAAAAGAATAACTCATTTAAGTTTTATCATTATCTGTTTCTTCTTGATCATTTCTTGTTCAGAAAATAGAGAAACTAAAAATGATTTTAAAGGCCCTCTATTTACCTTATTAAATCCAGATATAATAGGAGTGAATTTTATCAATAAACTTCCAGAGTCTGCTTCAATGAATATAATTGTATATCCATCTTTTTATTCTGGTGCAGGAGTTTCTGTAGGAGATATTAATAACGATAGTTTACCTGATATTTTTTTTACAGCAAACTTTGGAAATAATAGGCTGTATTTAAACAAAGGAAATCTTCAATTTGAAGAAATTAGTGTTAGTTCAGGTGTGATAGGTTCCTGGGGTTGGACTACAGGGACTTCTATGGTCGATATTAATAATGATGGTTTTTTAGATATTTATATCAGTAGATCAGGTGATGTTGAAGAAGAAAAAAGAAAAAATGAACTATTTATAAATAATGGGGATTTAACGTTTACCGAACAAGCTGCAAAATATGGATTAGATTACGATGGGTACTCTACACAATCTGTTTTTTTAGATTATGATAAAGATGGAGATCTTGACATGTATCTGCTAAATGCTCCCATCAACACATTGCCTTTAATAGATAGTGGAATGAATCATATGGAAAGAGACGAGCTTTCAAGTGATGTACTTTTCCAAAATGATAATGGTTTTTTTAAAGATGTAAGTGAAAAAGTAGGATTAGTTGGCAATGGTATCGGTTATGGTTTAAGCGCATCCGTTGGCGATATAAATAATGATGGTTGGCCCGATATTTATGTTTGTAATGATTATATAGAACACGACTACTTGTATATTAATAATCAAAATGGTACTTTTTCTGAAATGTTAAAGGAAAGTATGAAGCATATTTCTAATTTTTCAATGGGATCTGATATCGCTGATTTTGATAATGATGGTTGGTTGGATATTGTAACTGTCGATATGGTAGCTGAGGATAATTACCGCATAAAAACTAACATGTCTGGAATGAATCCTAAAAGATTCAAGAATGCAATTAATAGTGGATTTCATTATCAATACATGATGAATACGTTACAAAAAAATAATGGAAACAGTACGTTTAGTGAAGTCTCACAATTAGCGGATATTTCAAGTACTGATTGGAGTTGGGCGCCATTATGGGCTGATTTCGATAATGATGGATATAAAGATTTGTTAATAACCAATGGCTTAAGAAAAGATATTAGAAATAACGATTATGTTAAAATAAAAAAAAAGTTACTTCTTAAAATGAAACAAGATACGGGAGGTAACGACCTAAAGTATATAAAAGAAGCCCTAGACCAAACTCCTGTTAATCCAATAAAAAATTATATTTATAAAAATGAAGGTAATATTTCTTTTACCAGTATTAGAGAGGAATGGGGGCTTAATGAAGTTTCGTTTTCAAACGGAGCTGCGTATGCAGATTTAGATAATGATGGTGATTTAGACATTGTAATCTCAAACATAGACTCAAAAGCTTTTGTTTATGAAAATAACAGTGAGAAAATGAAAGATGGTAATTTTTTAAAAGTAAAACTAAGTGGAAAGGGAAAAAATAAATCTGGTTTAGGGACAAGAGTGACTATAAAAATAAATGATCAATTTCAAATTAAAGAACACTATTTAAGTAGGGGTTACCTTTCTTCAGTTGAAGATAATTTACATTTTGGAATAGGAAATCAAAAAATAATAGATAGTGTTTGGGTTGAATGGACAGATGGTAATAAGCAAACTTATGCAAATATTAAAGCAAACAATACCTTGAATGTATCCTATGAAAAAACAGATGAAAAGGATTTGCCTAGTTTGTATAAAGTTGTTGAAAAAGAATTGTTTAGCGAAGTAACTAATCAAATAGATATTAACTATAAACATAGGGAAAACGATTTTAACGATTTTAGAAAGGAGTCGCTATTACCTCATAAAATGTCAATTTTAGGACCTGGAATGTCAGTCATGGATATAAATTCCGATGGTTTAGACGATTTTTATATTGGTGGAGCTAAAGGTTACAGTGCTAAGATGTATGTTCAAGGTTTAAACGGAACTTTTAGGGAAACAAATCAAGAATTATGGGATATAGATAAGAATAGTGAAGATATGTCTTCCTTGTTTTTTGATGCAGATGGAGATGGTGACCAAGATCTCTATGTTATTAGTGGTGGTTATGATTTTAAAGTAAATTCAAGTTTACTGCAAGATAGATTGTATTTAAATAATGGTAAAGGCATTTATACTAAATCTTTAAATGCATTACCAGAGATGTATACAAGTGGTGCTGCTGTGTCAACTGCAGATTTTGACAATGATGGAGATCTAGACTTGTTTGTTGGAGGTAGGGTAGTGCCAGGAAATTATCCTAAAGCACCTAGAAGTTATTTGTTGAAAAATACCGAAGGAAAATTTGAAGATATAACTGAATTAATAGCGCCAGATTTAATGTACCCAGGTTTGGTTACAAGTAGTTTATGGACAGATTATAATAAGGATGGAAAAAAAGATTTAATTATTACTGGTGAGTGGATGCCAATTTTAGTTTTTGAAAATCAAGATTTTCATTTTAAAAATGTTTCTGAGACTCTAGGGTTAGTAGATACAGAAGGTTGGTGGAATAGTATTGCTGAAGGTGATTTTGATAATGATGGAGATATTGACTTTATAGCTGGAAATTTGGGCTTAAATTATAAATATAAAGCAAGTCCTGAAACTAAATTTAATTTGTACTTTGATGATTTCGACAATAATAGTACTGGAGATATTGTATTAACTTTTAATGAAAACGGTAAAGAATATCCTTTAAGAGGCAGGGAATGTTCCTCTGAACAAATGCCTTTTATAAAAGAAAAATTTGGGACCTATGATGAATTCGCCAAAGCTAATATGGAAGATGTGTTTGGGGAAGAAAAACTAAAAAAAGCATTACATCTCCAGGCCTCAACTTTTGCTACCTCTTTTATAGAAAACAATATAGATAAGCCCTGGAAAATTAGAAAATTGCCTAATTCAGTTCAGTTTTCTTCTACCAATGGAATCATTGTAGGTGATTTTAATAATGATAAAAATCTAGATATCGCATTATCGGGAAATATGTTTGGTTCAGAAGTGGAAACTCCCCGTAATGATGCTGGCAACGGTAATCTATTACTTGGAGATGGACAGGGAGATTTTACTACTTTAACAATTAATAAATCAGGTTTTTATACCCCTGGAGATGTTAAGGGTATCAATAAAATAGTTATCGATGGTGTTTTGCATTTAGCTATTGTTAATAATAACGATATAATTAATTTTTTTAAAACTAATTAATTCTCTTATAATTTAAAATCAATTCCCATTTTTTAAAAAATTTATAAAGGCTTTATAGGATAACTTGTTTAAAATTTGAAACAATTTTATTAATTATAAGTTATTTTTTTACTATGTTTGTAACTATTATTTACCTTAAATATTAACTTAAAATAAATTTCATGAAAAAAATTACATTTATTCTTATGGCGTTTTTGGCTTCAACCGCCTTTTGGCAAGTCCAAGCGCAAGGAGAAATTCTGCAAGCTGACGGTGTTTTTACCGCCTGTTCAGACTTTCAAGATGGTGACATCTATGCAGATACCGGTGGTATAGCTGCTAATTATTCAATTTTTGAAGATCTAAGTATGGAGTTAGTTGCTCCTGCTGGAGAAATATTAACTGTTGAATTTACAAGCTTCAACACAGAAGCTAATTGGGATTCTTTAACCGTAACAGGAGATACTGGAGGATTTGATGGTACCTACGATGGTACTGTTATTCCACCAACGATGACTTCAGCTGCTGGAGCAGGATTAACTTTTGATTTTTTCTCAGATGCTTCTGCAACAAGACCAGGATGGACAGCTAATTTAGGTATTAGTAATTGCCCACCACCACCACCAGTAGAGGCTCGCGAGTATTGTTCAGAAAATATGCCTTTAGAATTTTCACCACCATTATTTGCTTCTGCAGCAACTGTAGTTACTTCAACTACTAACTCTGGAGATACCGGTGTTATTGGAACTGGATTAGGTCAATGGCAAATTACTAGTATAGAATTTACTGTACAAGGTGATACTGCTGATCAATATGAATTTGCTTTTCAAGCACCAAACGGTGCCCCAGCGTGGCTACTTGGAGCTTTTGCTGGAGGATCAGATGGTTTAGATGATCCTACTCTTTTAGTATTTACAGATTCTTCTACGAACAATTATTTTGATTGGGATGGTACGACTACTCCTGAAAATTTTATGTCAGAGGAAGGAGCAATGAATGTTGCTTTGGATGGTTTAGATATTAACGGTGATTGGTTTCTTATAGTTGGCGGTGACGGTGCTGCAGGTGTTGTAACTAATTTTTGTGTTAATTTAGAAATGCAAAACGGAACACCACCAGTAATTACTTGTATACCAGATTTCGTAGCATTTAACGATGAAGGTGAATGTGGTGCTGTTGTAAATTATACTCCGGCTACCGCTGTAGATGGAGATACTGGACTACCATTAGATGTTGTACTTACAGCAGGTGGAGCAACAGGAACTTCATTTCCAGTTGGAGATAACGAAGTAACTTTTACAGCTACAAATGAGTTCGGAAGTTCTTCTTCTTGTACTTTTATAATTTCTGTAGAGGATAATGAAGCGCCAACGGCTGTATGTGCAGACTTTACAGTTTCTTTGGATGATGCAGGAGAAGGTTTCTTAGTAGCTTCTGATTTAGATGGCGGTTCTACCGACAACTGTGCAGTAACTGATTTAACAGCATCACAAGTATTTTTTACTTGTGAGGATGTAGGGACAGTAACAGTTACTTTAACGGTAACAGATGAGGCTGGTAACTCTTCAACATGTGATGCTACAGTAACAGTAGTAGATGATATTGCACCAGTAGTAACTTGTGCTGGAGCCCCAGGATTTACTTCATTCGATGAAAGCTTTGCTGGTAGTACTCAACCTGCAGGTTGGGAACAACTTTTAGTAGCAGGAACTTTTGAATGGGCTTTTGGCTCGGGAGCTATGCCAGTACCTGGCAGTCCAGCATTTGCAACTAATGCAGCTATTTTTGATGATGACGCAGCTGGTATTGGTGAGACAAACTTTGCTGTCTTAGTATCTCCTGCATATGATATTCCAGCAGATGCCTTAGCAATGACTGTTTCTTTTAATTATGCGCTACAAACAGTAGGAGCAGGAGAAGAATTTGGTTTTTGGATTATCGATGAAAATGGAGACCTAACACCAATTGAAATTTATGGCGAAGATACTGAACCAGTAGGAAGTGGAGATATTGATATGCTTGCATATGCACATTCAGCTTTTCAAGTAGCATTTAGTTATAATGATGGTGGAAATGGAACCTGGGGATGGGGAGCAGGAGTTAACGATTTAGTTATCTCTGTTGAAACTCCACAACAACCACCAACTGAAATTACTTTAGGTGAAGATGGAACGGTAACTATACCTGCTGGCGATCTTATAGATAGTGCTACTGATGCTTGTGGTGTAGTTGTAACTTCAGGATCTAGTTCAGTATGTGATATAAGTGTTGCATCAAATGGTTTTGAAAATGGATTATTTAATAATGGAGCACCATTCTGGGTAGCTAATCAAGTTGTATTAGATGGTTCTTTTACTGTAACTGCTTTTGAATTAAATCTTTTCCATGATCCAGGAGCAACTATCGACAATGTATTAGTTGTTTATTATGCAGATGAAGGTGGACAGCCAGGTGAAGTATTATTTGCTGAGGATTTAGCACCAGTTTCACAAGATGTGGTTGGAGCTAACTTTGGCTTTGACGTTAGTACGGTAGGTTTAGTACCTACTGTAGGAGAATTAGCAGCAGGTACCTATTGGGTTGGAACACTGGGAACTTCTTCTACAGCAGGAACAGTTGCTTGGGAAGTTTCAACTGTAGCTGATGGCGAAAACGCTCTTAATACAGAAGATGGAATTGCTTGGGGTGCACCTGGAGCAGGTGTAGCTGTTTATAGCTTATTTGGAATATGTGGAACTGAGGATCCAGCAAACTTTACTTTTGATTGTTCTAACTTAGGAGAATCTGAAGTAACAGTATATGTAACAGATCCTTCAGGTAATACAACTAGTTGTACTGCAGTAGTTGAAGTTTTTGACGTAACTGCACCTGTATTAGTTTGTGGTCCTGGAGACGGAGCAACAACGGTATCAGAAAATTTTGATTCATTACCATCTGGATGGTCTTTAGAGACTGAAATAGGAGTTTGGGAATGGACATTTGGAGCACCTGGTGCTGGAGCAGCTGGTGGAACTATACCATTTGATTCCAATGCAGCTATCTTTGATGACGATGCAGCTGGAAATGGTGAGACAAATAGAGCATCTTTATTAACACCAGTGTGGAATATGGAAGGTGTTGATTATGTAAATATGAACTATGACTATACTTTTAATGAATTAGGAGCTGGTGAAACACTTAAGGTAGATGTTTATGATGGTGCAAACTGGGTAAATATTATAACTTATGATGTAGATCAGTTAGAACCATTAAATTCTGGAGTTATAGATGGTACTCCTTTAGCAAATGCTAATTTCCAAGTACGTTGGACATATGATGATGCTGGAGCTTGGGGATGGAATGCTGGAATCGATGATTTCGAAATCAATTTTGCTATCGCACCAACAACTACTGACATTATAATAACGTTAGATGAAAATGGAGAAGCTATGGTAGATCCAATGGATTTCTTAAGTGAAGGTTTTGACGCTTGTGGTATCGATGTGATAGTTGCAGATTATGAAATGTTTACTTGTGATGACATAGGAGCTCCTATTGTTGTAACGGTATTCGCATCTGATGCTAGTGGTAATACTAGTAGCTGTTCAGGTCAAGTTATAGTTGTTGATACAATGGGACCAGAATTTACGTGTCCAGATGATCAATCTATAATGGTAGACCCTGATGGAACTCATACTGTAGATGAATACTTCAACGGTATGATTGTTACCGATAACTGTAATGCTGATGACCTTGGTTTAACTCAAGATCCAGCACCAGGAACAGTATTAGGAGTAGGAGTTTGGGATATCACTTTAACTGCTACTGATGATTACGGTAATTCTACTACTTGTACTTTTGAATTAGACCTTACATTACTTGGAACTGACGATAACGAATTAAACAACGCTATCTCTATATATCCAAACCCAGCTAATGAGCAAGTAACTATCTCTAACAGCTCTAATATTGCATTAGAAACTGCTATGATTTATGACCTTAACGGAAAATTAGTATCACAAATCAATTTGCAAAACATGCAAAGTGAGAAAATGATCGATGTTTCTGCTTATGCAACTGGAGTATATATGGTATATATTACAGGAGAACAATCAAGTGTTGTAAAACGTTTGATCAAAGAGTAAGCGTCTAAGCAAACTCTATTAAATATAAAATCCCTTCCGTGAAAACGGAAGGGATTTTTTTTTGACTATTTACTAGTTTAAAAAACGTTGTGTCAAGAACTACTCTTAACTATGAGATAGGTAACTACATATCTTGTTAAAGATTCTAAATTGTGTTTCTATTGCCTAATTTAGAATGGTGTTATGTATATATTTTTTGATCATTTTTAGACCTTAAATGATAGGTTATGTATGCTTTATCTAATTAGTTGTAAAAAAAAGGTCCTGTTATAAATTATAACAGGACCTTTTTAATTATTTTAATATATATACCTAACTATTCATAGAAATTAAAAATTCTTCATTATTTCTAGTGTTTTTAATTCGGTCGTTAATAAACTCCATAGCTTCAACAGGGTTCATGTCGGCAAAGTATTTACGTAATACCCACATACGTTGGATTACATTTTCACCTAGAAGTAAATCGTCCCTACGAGTACTAGAAGAAGTAAGGTCAATTGCAGGGAAAATTCTACGATTAGATATTTTTCTATCCAATTGTAGTTCCATATTACCAGTTCCTTTAAATTCCTCGAAAATTACTTCATCCATTTTAGAACCTGTTTCTGTAAGAGCAGTTGCAATAATACTTAATGAACCACCGTCTTCAATATTTCGTGCAGCCCCAAAGAATCGTTTCGGTTTATGCAATGCATTAGCATCAACTCCACCACTGAGTATTTTTCCACTTGCAGGTTGAACAGTATTATATGCTCTCGCTAAACGGGTGATTGAATCTAATAGAATTACTACATCATGACCACATTCTACCAATCGTTTTGCTTTTTCTAACACAAGATTCGCTATTCTAACGTGTTCTGTTGCTTCTTTATCAAAAGTTGAGGCAACTACTTCGCCACGAACATTACGTTGCATGTCTGTAACCTCTTCAGGCCGTTCGTCTATTAAAAGTATAATTTGATAAACTTCGGGATGATTTGCAGCTATGGCATTGGCAACATCCTTTAATAACATTGTTTTTCCTGTTTTTGGCTGAGAAACAATCATTCCACGTTGTCCTTTTCCAATTGGAGCAAACATATCAATTATTCGAGTAGAAATACTAGATTGTCTATCTGCTAAATTGAATTTTTCTTGTGGAAATAGTGGTGTTAAATGCTCAAATGAAACTCGATCACGAACTACATCAGGGCTTTGTCCATTAATTTTATTCACTTTAATAAGTGGAAAATATTTTTCGCCTTCTTTTGGAGGTCTTACCTGTCCTAAAACGGTATCTCCAGTTTTTAATCCAAATAAACGTATTTGAGATTGTGAAACATAAATATCATCAGGAGATGATAAATAATTATAATCACTAGAACGCAAGAAACCATAACCATCTTGCATAATGTCTAAAACACCTTCACTTTCTATAATGCCATCAAATTCAAAGTCGGGTTGGCGGTACCTATTACGGTTGTCTTTATTGCCGTCCTTACCTCTGTGCTGATTAGATTTATTATTTTCTCTTTTATTATTCTGATTATTATGTCTAGGTTTTTGCTCTGTTTTTTGACGTTTGTCATCATCAGTAGTCTTATTTTGCTGATTTTGATTTGGTTTCTGAACTTGATTTTTTTGACGCTTATCATCGTCAGTAGTTTTATGCTGCTGTGGATGATGTTGTTTTTGAGGTTGATTTTTTTCGCGCTTATCGTCTTCAGTAGTTTTATGCTGCTGTGGATGATTCTGTTTTTGAGGTTGATTTTTTTGATTGCGATTATCATCTCTTGGAGTACGGGGTCGAATTACTCTTTTTGGAGTTGTTCTCAGTTTTTGCTCTCCTGCATTTACTGAAGTTTCCTTCTTTATTAGACTTTCTTGTTTTGGAGCAATTACCGCTTCTTTTACAGCTTTTACTGCGGAAGGATTTGCGGCTTGGTGGTCTAATATTTTATACACCAAGTCTAATTTTTTTAAGCTACGGAATTTTGGTACTCCTGAGGCTTTAGCAATATCCTGGAGTTCAGGCAATAACTTTGCTTTTAATTCTGAAATTTCAAACATTTAAAAATTTATATGATTTATTTGATACTATTAAGTATTACTGAATGTAATTTTTTTTTGAAAATTTTATCGAAGACTAAGTAACCTCTATTGAATAGGTTACGTATTGTTGTTGCAATTATACAACAATAATTTTTATTTGCATTTAATATTTATAAAAAGATAGTGTATTTTTGTAGTCAGAATCACGACAAATAGATGTTACAAAGAATACAAACTGTTTATTTATTAATTTCTGCTTTAGTTATTGGGGGACTTTATTTATGGTTTCCAATAATTAAGTCCGAAAGTGGTTTCATTATTATTAGTAATAATGAGCCAGTGGTTGTAGGTCTTATTTTTGGATCAATTTTATTGACATTGTTATCCATATTAAATTTTAAAAAAAGACAATTACAATTTGTAATTAATCGTTTAAGCATCATATTAAATTTTTTATTACTGGGAGTTTTCGTTTACAGATCACTAACGCTATCCGGAGAGACATTAGTTTCAGAGAAGGGTATTGGGGTTTTACTTCCTATCATTTCTATCGTTTTTTTAGTCATGGCCAATAAGGCCATAAAAAAGGATGAAGACCTCGTAAAATCTGTGGATCGGTTGCGCTAAACCGCATATCTTAGTATATTAGTGCAAAACCCTAAAAGAATGCCATCTTTTAGGGTTTTTGTTTTTACTTCCGTTGTATTTCAATTACCTCTAGGTTTTGTATTTTGTCTTTATCGATTTCAAATCGCAACATGGTTCTTACTTTATGAAATCCATGGGTGCCAGCTGCCCCTGGATTCATATGTAAAAATCCAAGTTTTTTATCATTCATTACTTTTAAAATATGGGAATGTCCAGTTATAAATAGATTTGGAGGATTGCTTTTAACTTCTTCTCTTATACCAGGGTTGTATCTCCCGGGATACCCTCCAATATGTGTGATCCAAACAGCTACTTTTTCACATAAAAAACGATTGTGCAATGGAAATTCACTACGAGCTTCTGCATCATCTATGTTTCCGTAAACAGCTTTTAAAGGCTTTAGCTTTTTAATAGCATCTGTAACTTTCAAATCTCCAATATCTCCAGCATGCCATACTTCATCTGCTAAATTTACATACTTTATTATAGTATCGTCTAAATAACTATGTGTGTCAGAAAGCAATAAAATTTTTTTCATATTTAATTTTAAAATAATTTGTTTAGAGCACTTAAACTTGAGTTATAAAGAATTCGCTTTGCGTATCTTTGATTTTTCAAAAATACAAGATTCAATGCGATATTTTATAGAACTAGCATATAATGGGAAAAACTATCACGGTTGGCAAATACAACCCGATGCTATAACTATACAAGAAGTTGTGGAGAATGCTTTATCAATACTATTGCAAGAGAAAATTCAAGTATTTGGAGCTGGAAGAACTGATGCTGGAGTTCACGCAAAACAATTGTTTGCTCATTTTGATGTGAAAGCCATTGATTCAGTTTCAATTTTAATTTTTAAGTTAAATTCTTTTCTTCCAAAAGACATTTCCATACAAAATATAATTTCTGTCAAAGAAGATGCTCATGCTCGTTTTGATGCTTTAGAAAGAGAATATGAGTATGTTATTGCCTTACAAAAAAATCCTTTTTCATATGATTTTGCGCATTGTATCCACCATCAACCCAACATTGAATTAATGAATGTGGCTTCAAATTTGCTGCTGATTTATAAAGATTTTCAATGCTTTTCTCGTTCTAATACCGATGTAAAAACGTATAATTGTGATGTGAAAGAAGCATATTGGAAATATGAAAATTCACAATTGATTTTTACCATTAAAGCAGATCGTTTTTTAAGGAATATGGTAAGGGCAATTGTAGGTACCTTATTAGATGTAGGGTTTGAAAAAACATCTATTTTAAATTTTCATGAAATATTAAAAAGCAAGGATAGGAGTAAAGCAGGGTCTTCGGCTCCTGCAAAGGGACTTTATTTAACTAAAGTTCTATATCCAGAACGAATAAAAAAACAATTTAAATAAGATCCCTGTCCTAGCAGGGAATTAGTATGGCAGATTCCGGAAAAGCATTTGATCTAAAACTTTTTAAAAGATTATTGGGGCACACTAATAATTATCGTGGTACATTTATATATGTTGCTATTGCTGCAGTGGTGATGTCGTTTTTAGGTGTGTTACGTCCATTAATAATGCAAAAAGCCATTGATGAATCTATTGTTCCTAAGGATTTAGAAAATCTTGTTTTTTATATTTCGTTAATGATAGGTATATTACTATTAGAGGTCATATTTATGTTGACTTTTATATTTTTTACCAATTGGTTAGGGCAAAGTGTGATTAGAGATATACGGGTAAAACTTTTTGATTTAATGTTAAGCTTATAATTTTACTATTTTCTTTAGAATTTAAAGCCATTAGCATTGTATTTTTTCCACTACAAGTTCCAAATTCAAATATATTATCACTTATTTTACTTAAGCAAGATAGTATCCAAGATTCATAATCCGATGTCATTCCTACTACATTGTAACTTGATGGCACTGAGAAGCTTTGAATAATTAAATTATCTCCTGGTCCAAGTAAGTTTTTTGATATTTTTTTTGGTTCAAAAATTTCATGAACATTTTCTATGTCAACACTTTGGATTTTATTTTTCAAGAGTATTCTTATCTTTTTTCTATTATAGTAAAATATTATTATAAATATTATAATTATTAAAAACTCAGTCATTTTTATTTATCTTAAGTACACCAATAAATGCTTCTTGTGGTATTTCAACTTTTCCAAACTGTTTTCCTCTAGCTTTTCCTTTTTTCTGCTTATCTAGTAGTTTTCTTTTTCTATCTCTAGCTCCACCACCATGAATTTTTGTTAAAACATCTTTTTTAAAACCCTTAATAGTTTCTCTTGCTATAATTTTTCCTCCAATTGCTGCCTGCACTGGAATCATAAAATTATGACGTGGGATTAAATCTTTTAATTTTTCACATACCTCTCTTCCAACAGTTTGTGCAAAATCTTTATGAACCATCATTGATAAAGCATCAACTGGCTCAGCATTAACAAGTATTCCTAATTTTACTAAATCTCCCTCTCTATGACCTATGATCTCATAATCAAAACTTGCATAGCCACTAGTCATTGATTTAAGCCTATCATTAAAATCAAAAACAACTTCATTTAGAGGGATTTCATAATTTAAAACAGCTCTATTACCCGAATAACTTAAGTTTGTTTGTACTCCTCTTTTATCCTGACAAACTTTTATAATTGCTCCTAGATATTGATCTGGTGTAATAATTGTTGCTTTAATCCAAGGCTCTTCAATAAACTTGATTAAAGTAGGTTCTGGTAAACTTGAAGGGTTTTGTAACTCTATTATGTCTCCTTTGTTCATATGAACTTTATAAACAACCC
>ENA-OQVM01001391-OQVM01001391.1-marine-metagenome-genome-assembly--contig:-NODE-1391-length-32243-cov-9.329914_pt1 | contig 32243 bp, 32 predicted proteins | sample MGYA00237776_ERZ505498 | MGnify/ENA primary metagenome ERZ505498 (study PRJEB26159, sample SAMN06265151) | marine metagenome | isolation source: Helgoland LTER site | place: Germany:Helgoland, sampling...
TGTACTCAAACCGCACACTGGATTCCTTTCCCCACCTTGTCATCTCGAGGGCTGAAAGCCGGTGGCGATCCACTGTGTTACAGTACACGAACAGACTAACCGGATCGTCTCCCCCAAGACACGATGGATTGCCGCGTCTCTCACTTCGCTCTCTCCTCGCAATGACAAAGATCGTGTTGTAACCGAACCGCACACTTCATTTTCTTCACATCTTGTCATCGCGAGGGCGTAGCCCGTGGCGATCCACTGTGAACCAGTAATCGTACCGCATTGTCCGTGCGCGTCCATTGCATGCAGTGAATTACCGCGTCGACTTGCCGTTGCCGTCCTCCGAGCAATGACAAAGTGCTGGATTACCAACTATAGCAAACAAGTGATTCAAGTTCGCGGATAAATAATTGATTCCCTGAAACCGCGAGGTGTGCCCAGGTGGGGGAGTCGGAAATTTTCCGGCTTTCTTTAATCACAAATTTTTCAGGATTGGGATCGATTAGGTACAGTGTACCGTCTTCATCGAGGGCAAGAATTTCTTTTCCATTGGAAACCATCGACATATATTTGCCAAATGATTCACTGCTTATCCATTTGGTTTCTCCGTTCTTCATGTCGAGACAGGTAATCCTTTGTTTGCGAAGATGAATGTAGCAATAACCATCCAAAATAATCGGCCCGGACATGTACCCTTCCTGCTTATTTTCCCAGTTCTGTACAATACTTTGTTTTTTGCCCGCTTTTGGAATGTCAAATAATAGTGATTTTCCACCGTAACTACTGGTAAAAATTTGATTATTTAAAACACTTGGTGTGAGAATATTCATTCCACGAAATGCTTTAATTGGTTGCGACCAAAGTTTCTGACCGGATTCCGGATCCACCCCGGTCAGGTCGGTTCGTGTCTGAACTACCAATTGTTTTTTTCCGTTTATTTCTTCCATTACGGGAGAGGAGAATGCACTGCCGAACATTCCGCCTTTATCAACCAGGGAACGCCAAATCGATTGACCGGTTTTTTTATTGAGTTTTACAAAACCGGAACCCGCCTGGATATATAAATATTTTCCGTCTACGAGCGGGGAACAAACCATACCAAAAGCAGGGAGAGGTGTTTTGTAACGCTCCACAAAATCAACTTTCCAATTAACTTCTCCGGTTTTCGCATTGAGGGAATGAAGAACATCCCTCATTCCACAGACGTATAAATTCTCTCCATCAAAGGCCGGGGTTGACCGTACCCAACTCCCATTTTTGGCGGCAAAGAAAGGGACTTTCATTTGACCCTCCCATTCGAATTTCCAGGCGGGTTTCCCCGTTTTACGATCTATGGCATGTACGACTTCGCTCCCTTCGACTGATTCAATAGTAAATACCAATTGATCGGACAGAACAGGCCCTGGGTAGCCTTTTCCTAATTCTGCCTGCCAAGACTGAGTGAGGTATTTCCCGTCAATCGTGGAGGGCCAAGGTGAATCTTTGGAGACAAAGCCATCGCGGTTGGGTCCGCGCCATTGGGGCCAGTTGAGGGAATCGGTGAAGTTGGATTCCGCGTAATTGAATTGAAAGAGTACGAAAAAAAGAAGGGGGGTGAGGAATGATTTTTTCATTGTTTTTTAAACAAGTAATGACTGACCCACCATTCCTGTCCATTCCTAAAACCAAAAGTCTCTGCACAGGCGAGGAAGAAGATGCGCCATCGATTAAAGGTTCGATGGGCCTCCGCTATGCTGAGGTCTTGTTGGAAATGGGATAGGATATCATCGCGTGACTGATCAATATTGAGAAGCCAATCCTCGGATGTTTTTGCGTAATGTGTGCCAGACCAACGCCAGCGATGTTCCAGTTCGAGTGTTCCTGAGATACGAAGGAAAAGTTCATCCGCGGGCATGGTGCCTCCACTAAAAAAGTGTTGGGACATCCAATCATCCTCTCCTTCCACATCGAATGGATAGGATGTGGACCGATGGCAGAATACATGAGTGAATAATTTCCCCCCGTTTTTGAGCCAGCTGTTGACTCGCCGGAAGAGTTCCCGGTGGTTTCTTACATGCTCGAACATTTCCACGGAAACAATTCGGTCATAGGTTGAATCAGTTTCAAATGCATTAATATCAGCCGTAAGTACCCGAAGGTTTTCGATCCCCCGACTGCGAGCCTGGCCGAGAATATATTCGCGTTGGGAATTGGAATTAGAAATCGAGGTAATGGAAGATCGGGGGAATTCTTTAGCCATCCAAAGTGATAGTGAACCCCATCCGCAACCCAATTCTAAAATATCCTGACCCTCTTCTAATTGTGCATGTTCGCAGGTTAATTGGAGTGCCCTGTCTTCCGCTTCATGAAGGGATTTATTTTTTTCTTCGTAGTAACAGGAACTATATTTTAAGTTTTTTCCAAGGGCGTGCCTGTAAAATTCGGCGGGTACTTCGTAGTGTTGTTCATTGGCTTTTTCAGTGAGCACGGCCATGGGAGAGGCATCGGAATCGGCAATGTATTTTTCCGCCAGTTCGGCGTTGGCCTCGCAGTTATCTGATCTGCATTGTTGTAATCGTTTTTTGCAAAGATTTCGAATGCCAGCCCGGATCATGAAATCGGGTACGAGGCCACGTTCTGCAAGATCGATTAAAAAATTAGTGATGCTCATGAGGAAAAATCTTTTTTTTGGGGATACCAAGGGAAAAAGGAGTTGGTTTGTTTTATGTAAGTTTTATATTCCTCTCCGCTTGCTTCCAGTTTTCTTGCCTCCACGAAGGGAACGCCGGTAATTTTAGAGAGGAAAATATATAAAATAATGGGGAGAAGTAAAAGCCATACACCACTTGGTGCCTGCCAACCAAGAAGGATATAACCAATCCATAGAATCCATTCGAAAAAATAATTGGGGTGCCGGGAAAATTTCCATAATCCTGTTTTGCATACATCTGCCCGAGTACGGCCGGGAGTTTGTTTAAATAGTTTGAGTTGTTTATCCGCCAGGTGTAACCCAGCAAAACCGGTCAGCCAAATAATGAGTCCGATGTGATCGAGTGAATTAATTGGATTTGGATTTTTTACGAGTATTAAGAATGGAGAAGCGAATAAAACCACCCAAAATGCCTGTACCTGGAAAAAGACAAAGAATCCCAATTGTGCTTTCCCTCCCATCGCTGCTCTCAGATAGGCGTAGCGTGCATCCTCTGGTTTCCCCCAGCACCTTGTGAGTAAATGGGTTCCCAATCGAATTGACCAAGTGAGGAGGAGTGCTTTCAGAAGTGCCAAACGAGTGGGATCGCAAGTTTCGCTTTCCAAAACCAGATAAATAAATCCAAGGATGCCAACTCCATAGCCCCACAACACATCCACATAGGATGTATTTTTGATGACGATTGCATGAGCCCAGGCAATCGCCATTACCAGGGAGGCACCTAATTGTCCGTATAGAAGAAGTTCAAGCGTGCTCATTTTCTTGTGGAGTGCTGGGGAATTTAAGATGGAGGTAGCGTAGTATAATACCGGCAATAGCCCATTCTGCTGCCACCCCCAATTGGGATTGAATATCTACAGTTAAGGTGAGAACTCCCAATTTTTGACCTGAATAGTAGGCGACCACGCCACCGGCAGAGAAGCCAATAATTGCCCGCCAGCAATGATCGAGGAACCAGGTGAATAGTGGCCTGAGCATTAGTCCAAAATTAAGCCACAGGGCAACCATCCAAAGGGGGGCACCGAACCAATCAGGATATGCATCGAAAGAAAGCAGGCCAAGTTGAACTAAACCTGCATCGCCCGCCACACCCAGTAGGAAACAGGCAATGGCAAAGGGGAGAACTTCTTTCAATCCACGGGAAAACTGGGTGCGAATAAGTACCAGGACTAAGCCAATGACAGGGAGTGCTTGCGGGATTGGGCTCAGGGGAGCGAGGACACAGCAAAACCATGCTATTTGAAAAATTACCAGGTCGAGGAGATAGGATGATTTCGTTTTCATTGAGGGAAGCCCCGAGCGAGTTTACATTCCGGCTTGGCGAGTAACAGGTGGATATCTCCAGTATACCCTTCCTCAAATCCGGCTTCGCAATAGCATAAGTAATAAATCCAGGCTCTTCGGAAATGTTCGTCGTAACCGAGTTCCTTGATCGATTTTTCATTATCCAAAAAGCGTAGGCGCCATTCCCGCAGGGTGCGTGAATAATGGTACCCGAAGTCGTGCAGATCTGCAGGGCGGAGGTCCGAGTTTTTGACCGCCGCTTCGATCATTGCCGAGGCGGAGGGTACGCAACTTCCGGGAAATACTCGGGTGCGGATATAATCGACCTCCTTGAGGTACTGCCTGTAGCGATGATCGGGCATGGTAATTCCCTGAATCATGGCAGCACCGTTGGAGAGCAAGAGGTCGGAAATTTTGGAAAAATATCCGGGGAGGAATTCATGGCCTACCGCCTCGATCATTTCGATTGAAACAATCCGGTCAAACTGACCAACTAAATCGCGGTAGTCTTTTTTTATGATCGATACCCTATCTTCGAATCCGTTTTTTTGAATCCGGTTTTGAGCGTATTCAAATTGACGGTCGGAAATTGTGGTGGCGGTTAGTTTGGCTTGGGTTCGTTGAGCAAGCCGGTCGGCAAATCCACCCCATCCGCACCCAATTTCTAAAATATGGTGGTGGGGTTGAATATCAAGCTGATCGATGATTCGGTCGTATTTTGCCAGTGATGCTTCTTCGAGTGTACTCTCGGGTGAATTGAAAATACCACAGGAATAGGTCATGGTGGGATCAAGCATGAGTTCATAAAAATCGTTCCCCAGATCGTAGTGGAGAGCGATATTTTTGCGACTTCCCTTAATGGTGTTTTTTTGCCCGATTAAATATCCCCACCTTGCCACTCGGTTGAGTAGGGATGCCCAACCGCTTTCCATTCCGTCCATCACATCCTGATTTTGTAGAAAGAGGCGAAATACGCTTACTAAATCATCCGTTTTCCAATCTCCCTCCGCATAACTGTCTGCCACTCCAAGCGAACCACCTAGGCAAGCCTTTCGGAAGAAGTCAGAATTGGTAACCTGAATTGTAGCTGAGATTCTATCCTGGCAAGGAGAGCCCAATCGTTGAGTGCCATTATTTGTTTCGACAGTCAATGAACCCCGATCGATTTTTTTTAATTGTGAAAGAAGGGCTCTTTTCCAAAACCCATTTTGTGAGGTTTCTGAATTGGCAAGTTTAGTTTCCTGCTTGGCTTTTTTTTCTGTCATTTAGGAAGTTGAAATTGAATTTTTTGGATGAGGATAAAATTTACACCCTTTTAAACGAAGAAGCAGAGCATGCCAATAAATTCCAAAGGTTATTCGAAAAGTAAGAAAAGGAAAACGGATCAAAGCCCACGCCATATTGGCAGAGTTTAATTCTTTATTCGCAAGATTGAGGTGTGCGGTAAAGAGGATTTCTTTGTTCTCCCGCAAAATCATATCCACCTTGAGCTTATCTGCGGGGCCAAGAAATCTCCAGTCATAGTCAATATTCATTCCCATGAAAGGGGAGACATGGAATTCCTTTGCGAAGGAATGCTTTGATTTATCCTGATCCTTTTTGTCCCAACGAAAACATTTTGCATACCGTTCGTGCCAGGGAGTATTGGTAATCTCTGCCATTAATGCATGGGGTTTACTTTTTTCCTCGTTCCAACAGTAGTAAAATGAGACGGGGTTGAAGCAATACCCGAATGTACGGAGGTGGGTAATGATGGATACGGGCCCTTTGACTTCATATCCCAGTTGTTTACTCATGGTCAGTCGTACCGCATCGGCCAGATCGTGATGTTCTGGTTTGTGATAATCCTTTCGGAAAAAAGAGGAGAGGTTCAATCGGTCAAGCGACCAGAACCATCTTTTTTGAAAGACTTCACCCAACTCGTCGAGGAAGAGGTGAGTCATGAAAACCCGGTAAGAAAAGGCATGTTTTTTTGGACTTTTTCTTTGATGTCTTACCTCGCCGAAATAGAGGGAACTTTTCATCCGAGAACTTCACCAAATTCCTTACACACCCGCAAACCGCTATTTAATCCATCCTCATGAAATCCATAACCCCAGTACGCACCACAAAGAGAAACGCCTCGATTGCGGATAAAGGATTGGTGTTTGGACTGGGCTTCTTTTCTACCCGAGTGATAAGTGGGGTGGGAAAAATGGTAGTTACCGTGTATCAGGTCTGGTTTTACTATATTTTCCTGGTTGAGGGATACGCAAAATGGTTCCTGGGTGGGCAGGTTTTGTAAAATATTCATGTCATAGGTGACCAATGCTTCGGTACTTTCTTTTTGGGGGAGATAAGCATTCCAACTCGCCCGTGCGGATTTTCTTCTCGGTAGTACTGAATCATCACTATGCAAAGTAACCCGATTTTTTTGATAGGGGAAGGATTGTAGGAGATTTTTTTCTTCCCCGGTGGGACATTCAAGTAAGCGGAGGGATTGATCGGCATGACAGGCCAGGATCACTTCATCAAATTCTTGCTCGGTTCCGTCTGGTAGGGTGAGGGAAATTCCATTTTCGACCCGCCGGACATTTTGAATAGGTGTATTCAACTGAATCCGGTCGCCCAGTAAATCAATTAATCGATTAACATAGGTGTGTGACCCTCCTTTTATTACCCGCCAAATAGGCCTGTTATTGGCTTGTAGCATTTGATGGTTGGAAAGAAAGTCGGAGACAAATTCCATCGGGAAATTACCAAATTTTTCGGGTGAGCATGACCAGAGTGCAGATCCGAGCGGTAATAGAAAATAGTTAGAAAAACGATTTCCAAAATTATTTTTTTCTAAAAAGGATTCAATGGTTTGTTCCGGGTCACTCTTTTCTTTTGCGAGTTCATGAAAGCGTAAGATATCGCGGACCATATTCCAGTGTTTGGGATCGAGGAGATTACGAATGTGTCCAAATAGCCCACGGATGTTCTCTCCGCTATATTCAAGGTTTAACTTATCGGACTGAACTGAAAATCCCATTCGGGTGGGCTGGGATTGCACCCCTAATTGATCCAGTAAGCGGATTAAGTTGGGATAATTTTCTTGGTTGAAAACAATAAAGCCAGTATCCACCTGGAAAGTTCCTGTCTTTCCTTTGGTTTCCACGGTATTGACATGACCACCCGGTTTTTTTTCAGATTCGAATAAGGTGAGATCATGCTTATTATGTAACAGGTAGGCACACGCTAAACCGGATATGCCCGATCCCACCACTGCAATTTTCACAATTTAGGAAGAGGAATCGATTGCTTTTTGTTTCACCCAACCCGGAACCGGCCGGAGGTCGCGAACCAGGCCAAAGAAAGAAAGAAATTTTAAACCGTAGTAAGTAAGATCGAATTCTCCTTTGAAAAATCCTTGCCTCGCAGATCCCGGAAAAAAGTGGTGATTGTTGTGCCAGCCTTCCCCGAATGCAAAGATGGCAACAATCCAATTATTTCGGCTTTCATCCTTGGTATTAAACCGCCTTTTTCCAAACATGTGAGTAATTGAGTTTACTGCAAATGTAGCATGATAAAGAACGATTGTGGGGACAAAAAATCCCCATAATAACATCTGCATATTGGAGAGTCCGGTAAGCTCTGCAAACCAAGTAATTTCGGGTGCGTAGTAACAGGCAAATCCGAGTAAAACGAGTGGTATCCAATCAAAGCGGTTTAAAAACCGAAGTTCTTTGAATTTTAACCAATCCGGGATTTCTTTAAGAAAAGTGGGCACTGCATAGTCGGTCATGAACCAAAGGGTGTGACTCCAAAAAAAACTTTTCGTGTGAGGGGAGTGAACATCTTCTTCGGTATCGGAATGTTTGTGGTGCCTTCGGTGATGTGCGGCCCACCACAGTGGACCCCTTTGTCCCGAACTACAGGCAACGAACGCACCAATAAATTGGACAAGTCTAGAAGTCTTGAAACTACGATGCGAAAAATAACGGTGATAAAATGCGGTAATTGAAAACATACGTAAGCTGTATGAGACCAAAGCTACGACAAGGCAACTTATTGTAACCGGATAAAAAAAGGCAAGTACTGTAATCAGGTGAATGAGAACATACGGTAAGCACCTAAACCATTCCACGCGTCCGCCTGAACCAAGTGGTTCATTAAAAGTTTCTGGGGGTGGACACACCCATTTTGATAAGGAAAAAGACATTTTATGTGGCTGGATCTAAAACGAGGGAAAGTTCTAAAGGACTCATCTTCGTTTTGCCACGTAAATCTGTACTGACCAGTTGATCTAATTTTCGAAAGTCAATTTTTCCATTTTGCAGGAGGACTGCCCGTAATTTTCTCAAACCGAGAGATTCGAGCTGTCGGACGCGCTCACCAGATACATTCATCGAATCAGCAATATCATCCAATTTCATTGATTCTCCTTTTTCCATACCGAAACGCATGCTTAATACTTTTCTTTCGCGTTGATCGAGAAAAGACAATGCAACACCAATATCATCGGAGAGCGAACCATCCTCGCGGTAGGATTGTTTGAGTTCTTCTTCCGCAGTCATCAAGTCGGCCAAAGTACTGTCGGAATCCTCACTCAGAGGCTCATCCATCGAGAGGGAGCTGGTGGGAGCAAATTTAACTCGTTTGGTAAGGTTTCTATCCTGTCCCAATGCATCGTTGACTTCGTCGTCAGTAGGCAGACGACCCAGATCGACTTGCAGTGATGAACGAATTTGACCTTCTTTTCTCTTTCCTTGGGAAACATCGTGAGGAACGGCAACGGCACCTGACATTTTACCAATGAGGCGCTGAATTCTTTGCCGAATCCACCATGCTGCATATGTGCTTAATTTTATCCCTCTGGTGTAGTCAAATTTATCCAATGCAACCACCAAGCCCTGTATGCCCTCGGCCATGATGTCTTCCATTTGAACATTTGTCTGGCGAAACTTGAGTGCAATGGAAGCGACTAATCGGATATGTCGTTCAATTAATTCTTTTCTGGCTTCGTCTGAGCCTTTTGACATTTCCAGAAAAAGTTTGTCGCACTCTTCCTTGGATGGAGGTGCCATGCGTGAACGATCGGAAATAAACCTGCCCACTGGGTCAGGAGTATCGCTTCCTTGAGATCTTGTAACATGTGGAGTAACCATTATGATAAATAAAACGATCCGGGTCGCGGGAAGGATCATTGAAAGTTCATTTTTATTTCAATTTTTGAATAATGAGTACTGTGAAGCAAAGAAATCGCTTGAAAGTGCCTTTTGCTCCGGCCACTTTTTTTAAAAGTTTGTCCTTTTTCCTATTTAGGAATCAATTGAATAATCATTGAGTAACAGTAGAGACAATCAAATTTTAATTCTAAAAAAAGAAGGACTCTATTGCCCGGCGGGAGACTTTTACGTTGATCCGCGTGGGCAAGTAAAGCGGGCACTCATTACTCATGCCCACAGCGACCACGCACGGTCGGGGCATGAAAATTATCTTTGTTCGGATTCGTGCCGGCCGTTGTTGCAAATTCGGGTCGGGCAAAAAAATAAAATTGAATCAATACCCTTTGGAACAAAGCAAACAATTCAAGACGCAATTGTTTCTTTTCATCCCGCGGGTCATATTTTAGGTTCTTCACAGATCAGAATTGAGGTTCGTGGTAGAGTGTGGGTGGTCAGTGGAGATTACAAACCACAGGCGGATCGAACTTGTGAGCCGTTCGAGCTCGTAAGCTGCCATGGCTTTATTTCGGAGTGTACTTTTGGGCTGCCGGTTTACCGTTGGCAACCGGAGGAGGAAATTTACGACCAAATTAATCGATGGTGGAAGCACAATAAGGATTCTGGACAGGGTTCGCTTGTATTTGCTTACTCTTTAGGAAAGGCACAACGGATAGTAGCAGGCCTTGATCCTTCGATTGGACTAATATATGCCCATTCCGCAGTTCATCCCTTCCTCGAACATTATCAAAATGCGGGGATTTCCTTACCCGCAATTAAAAAAATAGAGAAAGACACAGTGATTGCTAATGGGATGGTCATTGCACCCCCTGCAGTGGAGGATAGTAGTTGGATGAAGAAATTTCGTGGGGTAAAGCGTGGTTTTGCATCGGGATGGATGGCAATACGGGGACCCCGCAGAAGAAAAAATATTGATCGTGGATTTGTTCTTTCTGATCATGCAGATTGGCCTGGTCTGATTGATGTGATTACTGGGACCGGAGCGGAGGTGGTTAAATTGACACATGGGAATGGAGATGCACTGAGCCGATTTCTGGGAGAGAAGGGAATCAATGCCTCGGTTTTAAACGAATCCAGTTTTCGAGAGGAGGAATTGGATTGAAGGAGTTTTCCCAGCTTTTTCACGACCTCGATGAGGCGACAAAAACGAATGATCGACTCGACCATTTAGTACAATACTTAACCGATGCGGATCCGAAAGATTCTATTTGGGTCTGCTGGTTCCTCGCGGGCAACCGAATTAAGGGAGCAATCAAAACTTCGGAGCTCCGTACATTTGCTTCCGAACGGAGTGGGCTTCCGCAATGGTTGCTGGAGGAATGCCATGACCGGGTGGGGGATCTGGCGGAGACAATTTCCCTGCTCATTGCCAGCCAGGGCGAGGGGAGGGGAAAGGTGGGCTTAGCTGAACTGATCGGGAAATTTATTGAACCGATGGTCGGCATGGAAATGGAGCAAAGAAGAGAAAATATTTTTGCAGCCTGGGACTTTTTGGGTGAAAAGGATTTTTTGCCCTTTCACAAATTGCTCACCGGGGGATTTCGGATGGGAGTATCTAAAGGAAATCTGTGCAAGGCACTTGCCCGGGTGGGCGGAGTGCAGCCTGCGATTATTGCCCAGCGACTGGCCGGAAATTGGTCACCCAAAACCTTACGCATGGAGGGTATTCTTAACCCCGGGGTCGATGAGGATCGAGTATGCCAACCTTTTCCGTTCTGTCTCGCAAATCCACTGCAGGAAGAAGTCGAGAACCTGGGCAGTGTGAAGGATTGGCAAATGGAATGGAAATGGGACGGGATTCGGGCTCAATTGATTAATCGTGGGGGTACTTGTATGATTTGGTCGAGGGGAGATGAATCCGTGGGTCATTCATTTCCTGAAGTAATGGATGCCGGCAAGTGGCTTCCCGGTGACCTCTGTCTGGATGGAGAAATCCTGGCCTGGGGCCAGGAGGGAATGCGATCCTTTTCACGTCTTCAGACCAGACTGGGAAGAAAGGATCCGGGCCCCACCATTCTCAGGCGGGAACCGGTCAGATTTCAGGCATATGATATTTTACGCATGGAAGGGTCCGACCTAAGATCACTTCCCATGGAAGAAAGAAGAAAGAAGTTGGAGATTACACTCTCGTCGCTCCCGGCTGATTTTCCCATTGGATTGTCTCCGCTGGTGGAGGGAGAATCTTGGACAAATTTGGCGAAGCTTCGTCAAGAATCCCGGGCTCGTGGAGTGGAGGGATTTATGCTGAAGAAAAAGAATTCTTCCTACGAATCCGGCCGGGTGAAAGGATCCTGGTATAAGTGGAAGATCGATCCATACCTCGCCGATATGGTGGTGGTCAGTGCTCAACTTGGACATGGGAAACGCTCGAATTTATATTCCGATTATTCCCTTGCAGTTTGGAATGAACAGGGGGAATTGGTCACGGTTGCAAAAGCGTACTCCGGATTAAGTGACAGCGAAATTGAAAAAGTCGACCGATTCGTCCGCAAAAATATTACCGGGAAATTTGGGCCGGTTCGTTCCGTTAAACCAAGCATGGTTTTTGAGATCGCTTTTGAAGGGGCCCGTTCTTCTGGTCGTCATAAGTCAGGAGTGGCTTTGCGTTTTCCCCGAATTAAGCGTTGGCGCACCGATAAGAAAATGGAGGAGGCGGATACATTGGAGACAATTCGCGGATTTACTGGAATGACCGGGGAAACAAAATTGGCGGATGGTACCAAAGTGGATCGGGAAGGTAACCTGTTACTTTTCTAAAAAGAAATCAGTAAAGGCAATTTTTGGGGTCTATTCTTAGGCCGATTTTAAGCGGGAGAGACTATTTTTAAATTTGGCAAGGTTTTCCTTGGCACTCTCTTTTCTATCCACGATCGGGCTTGGATAATCCTTGCCTATAATACAGTTGGAACCGGATTGGATTGATTCAGATGCTAAGTGTGGTTCATAGATATACCGGGGAGGGAAATCCTTCAGTTCCGGGACCCAGAATTTAATGAACTCAGCGGTCTGTGCTTCCACATTGAGGCTTGATTTCGCATCTGGGCAGGGATTATAGAGCCTGAAATAGGGCATAGAAAAAGGGGCAACCCCAGATAGCCATAACCAATTTCCATTGTTTAATGCCCAGTCGCTGTCCAGGAGTTTTCGGTCAAATACATCCCTTCCATATTTCCAGTTTTGCCAAAGTTGTCCACGGGTCAGAAAGCACGAAACTGCATGCCTGGCAAGGTGGTGCATCCAACCAGTGGCCTCGAGTTGTCTCATCATCGCATCGATTAAAGGAAAGCCGGTTTGTCCTTTTTCCCAGGCCTCCATTTTTTCCTGATCGTACTCCCCCCATTCTATCTCTTTACACATCTCATTGGATTGATCGTGGTCCCAATGATCCACAGTCCTGGAAAGAAGATAGAACATCTCCCTGAACATTAGTTGGCCGTGAAGGGATTCGGGAGGTTGTGAATGGGGTCCCTGAATTTGGCATTTTTCACACTCCTTCCATAATTTACGAACTGATAAACAACCCACACTTAGATACGGAGACAGTCCAGTGGTACTGGGTTCCATCGGTTCACCAGTGGTATTGGTCGACATGGTTTTAGGTTTTTTAAATGTATTTACATATTCAATCTGTCCTGAAACTTTCTTTTTTAATCGGGAGAGTGCCTCAGTTTCTCCCCCCGGGAAATATGATTTTACAGACATGATATCTGTTTTTACCTCTCGGGAAATCTGAGTGGTTAGGTCTTCAATTGATAACGGTTGGATCCCGGAAATCTGAGGAAAGGGTTTACTATTTTCAGGTTCAGGAATGGGGTCGTCGATTTTGTAAAAGCCATGCTCGTTTTTATCAAAATGGGAAGCAAATACCCGATCGATGTCCTTCATTGATTTCGGGTTTCGGAAATGGGGTGAGGAAATTACTTTTTCCACATCCAAAATCGTGTGAAAAGAATCAATGGATTGAAGCTGAATGGCTTGATTTTTTTCCGAGAGTGTTTTTTGGATCACGGAGAATTTTTTTCGTTCCCATGGATCGGAGGAATATTCACAATAGAGGGAATTAAAAGATTCCCCCAACAGGCCTTCGAGGTTTTCAAATACATCCTCTGCTTTGCCTTCAATCAGTACTAACTGACTCCCGTATCGGGTGGAAAGTTGTTTGTCTAGATCAGACAGACTTTCGATTAAAAACCGCAATCGGTTGGGGCTCCAATTCTCAAATTTCCCACCGAATATATCGGGGTCAATGATGTAGAGTGGTATAATAGAGTCGACCTGTTCATTTTCGCACGCGGCCATTAAGGCGGGGTTGTCATGCAGGCGTAGAGATTTTCGGAACCAAACAATAGAGGTTTTCATTTGTACTGAGTAGAGAGGGGAAATAAAGCCGATACCATGGTGCGGGAATTCGATGGTTGAAAAAGTTCCGTCCGAAACATTTTCAGGTTACGATTCTTTGATTGAAGCGAGTGCGGCAAGAGCCCGGGCCCGACCTTCTTTATGATCCACACAGGGGTGGGGGTAGTTAGTGCCCAAAAAGACATCGCTTACCAGCAAGAGATCGGGCGGGGCTTCCCAGGGCTTAAATACCCATTTTCCGGGTAGTTCCTTTAGGCTGGGGATCCATTTACGGGCATATTCACCTTTTCCGTCAAATTTTTCTCCCTGTGTAATCGGGTTGAAAATCCGGAAGTAGGGAGCTGCATCCGCTCCGCAACCCGCGGCCCATTGCCAGCCCTGCGTGTTACTTGCGAGATCGGCATCCACGAGTGTATCCCAAAACCAGCGTGCTCCCTCCTGCCATGAAATAAGGAGGTGTTTTACGAGGAATGAAGCGACCACCATGCGCACCCGATTGTGCATCCATCCGGTCTCATAAAGTTGTCTCATTCCCGCATCCACCATCGGGTATCCAGTATTTCCAAACTGCCAGGCCCGTAATGATTGGTTATCATCGAGCCAAGGAAAGGTGGAATATTTTTCCCGAAGTGGTTGGTCCGGGATGTGTGGGAAATGATAGAGTAATTGATAGGAAAACTCACGCCAGCCAATCTCGACGAGGTACTTGTTTTCACCGCGATGTCCACAATCATTATCTGCGGTTAACACGGCTTGGCAGATCTGTCTTGGACTGACTAATCCCCAGGCAAGGTAGGGAGACAATCGAGATGTTCCATCCACCGAGGGAATGTTTCGGGCAGTGGCATAGGAACGGGTAATTACATCTGCCGTTCGCGTGATAAGCTTGTGGGCAGCATCCTCGGAAACATCCCAGTGTTCGGATAGTTTTAAATGCCAGCTATGGTCGGGCAGTAATTCTAACTTGTCGATACTCAGCCCGGGAGATTGCGGGGAAAGAAAAGATAGACTATCCAGGGAATAATTAAGCGGTTCCTTGTAAATACCGGCCCTGGATTTCCGCCAATAAGGGGTGAAGACTTGAAAGGGTCGCCCCGATCCATTTTTGATCTCCCAAGGTTCCTGCAGAAGGCTGCTGTTAAACGATTCAACGGTGGCATTCCGGTTCGAAAATGCAAGTTCCACTGCTTTCTCAGTAGCGAGGCCAGCGGGATCATAGGTCCTTCCAAAATAGAGGGTTTCCGCACCCAAGTCATCCGCTAAGCGGGGTAGGATTTCCTCCGCAGATCCTTTTTGCAGGAGGAGAGAACCGCCAAGGTGTTGAATATCTTTACCTAGGCTTGCCAGTGCGTGGTGAAGCCACCAGCGTGCAGCAGCACCCGGGCTCCATTGTCCGCCTTCTTCTTGATTCCAAATGTAAACTGGAATGATTTCCTTGCCCGATTGTAGTGCGGCTTCGAGGCAGGGATTATCTTGTAGGCGTAAATCTTTCCGAAACCAAACAATCGCCCGTCCACTAGTGGGCGGGGATGGGTCAGCGATCATTGAGACGAAGCTTGGACAGTCCGCTATCTACCTTGAGGACCTGTCCAGTAATTGACCTTGCGGCATCGGAATGCAGGAAAGAAATAGTACCGGCAATTTCCTCCACTGCGGGAATTATTTTTAAAGGATGTTTATTTTCTATTAAAGGAATCATTTTATCTCCGCCGACCATTCCTAAACCCATTTCGGTTGGAGTCAAGGTTGGTGCGACCACATTCACTCGGACCTTGGGTGCTAAATCGGCAGAAAGAGCTAAAGCAAATCCTTCCAGTCCCGATTTAGCTGCGGAAATAGCACAATGGCTCGGCAAGCCAGTAGTGGCTGCGACTGAGGAGATAAAGACAACCGATCCATCGAGACGGGGAAGTAATGCCTGCACCAATGTAAATGCATCCAATACACTGGTTTGGTAGGCTTCAAGCATTTGCTCCGCTTTCAATCGTCTGATCGGGCCTAAAATGACCTTGCCTGGACAAAAGGTGAGGGCATTTATTTTTTCAGGTAACTGATCTGTAAACTCCTCCGGTTTTGCAGCATCTCCTGTGATCCAAGTACAACCAGAAGATTGTTCCACTGGAGGGGTACGAGACAGAACTGAGAGCGATTGACCAGCTTGTATGGATTGGTCTACCAGGGATCGACCGATCCCGCGTGATCCACCTACAATGAGGTGAGTAAAAGAATTTGATTTGCTTAATGAATCCACACTTGTATATCGAATGGAAAAGAAATAAGGATCACATTTTTAAGATCCTCCCTTGCCTTTTTGAAAAATGTAACATATTTCAAAGGTATGACAAGAGGTGGAAAAAGAGAAGGAGCAGGTCGTCCCAAAGGGAGTAACCATTACGGTGAGAAAACTCGCCCGGTTCGTATACCAGTGAGCCAAGTAGATCGTATTTTACGATTTGTAAAAGAGAAGGAAAATCAGTTGCCTCTTTACGCCTGTGGAGTATCTGCGGGTTTTCCCTCGCCTGCAGATGATTATTTGGAGGGAGTACTTGATTTAAATACTCACCTCATTCGGGAGCCCAGTGCCACTTTTTTCGTGCGGGCAAATGGAGAATCGATGATCGGTGCGGGGATTCATGACGGAGATCTCCTGGTGGTGGACCGTAGTGCCCAGGCAAAAGATGGCAAGGTTGTGATTGTGGCATTGAATGGCGAGCTTACCGTGAAGCGTTTTCGGAAGGACAAGGGACAATCCTGGCTCATGCCTGAAAATTCAAAATTCCAACCGATTTTGTTGAAGGAAGAAGATGATACGCATTTATGGGGAGTGGTCACTAGTGTGATTCATTCCTTATGATTGCTCTGGCGGATTGTAATAATTTTTATGTTTCCTGCGAACGCGTCTTCCGTCCCGCATTACGAAATAGACCGGTAATTGTACTTTCCAATAATGACGGCTGTGCGGTCGCCCGTTCCAATGAGGCCAAAGCCCTTGGTATTCCTATGGGCGCTCCTTATCACCAAATTAAAAAACTCTGCGAGTGGAATGGAGTGACGGTATTTTCATCGAATTATGAATTGTATGGCGATATGTCCAGACGGGTCACTTCGGTACTGGCCCGGTTTGCCCCGGATATGGAAGTTTATTCGATTGATGAATCGTTTTTAAACCTGAGCGGAGTTAAATCCCCACTGCTTTTGAGTCAGCGTATTCGTAAAACGGTGGGCCGTTGGACGGGTATACCGATTTCAATTGGGCTTGGAAACACCAAGACATTGGCAAAATTAGCCAACCGTCTGGCTAAGAAAAAAAAGACCGGTTGTTTTGAGGTGTCGGCCGGGCAGGATGAGGTACTCAGCGGTATTCCGGTCGAGGATATCTGGGGGGTGGGACCTAGGTTGAGTATTCGTTTGCAACGGGTCGGCTTAACTAACGCCCTCCGCTTTGCCCGGGCTCCTTCTTCGATGATTCGATCCATTGGAGGAGTCACCCTGGAGCGTACTCAACGGGAACTCTCGGGAATTCCCTGCCTGGAAATGGAGCAGGTTCCCCAGCCCCGTAAAAACACCTGTTCTTCCCGCTCCTTTGGCCGGCCGGTTGAAAGCCTGTCCGAATTAGAGGAGGCGGTGGCGAACTACGCAGTTAAAGCGACCCGTAAGATCCGCTCGGAAGGATCCCTTGCCTCCGCCCTGCAGGTTTTTATAAAAACCAATCGTTTTCGCGAAGACCAGGAACAATATTCCAATGCCCGGACGCTCGCTTTTGATGAACCCACCGACGATTTGATCCGGGTAGTGAAAAATGCCAAGTCCCTGCTCCGTTCAATTTATCGTAAGGGATATGCCTATAAGAAAGCAGGTGTTTTACTGATCGACCTGATTCCGAAAGGGGCACAGCAAGGCCTTCTTTTTGAGGAGCATGGTAATCCAAGAAGAAAGGAATTCGTGGATGCATTGGAGGAGGTGGCCTCTCAATACGGACAAGCCTGTGCTTTCCTCGGTGCTCAAGGGGTGAAACAAAAATGGAGCATGCGTCGGGAAATGAGAACGCCCCGATATACCACCAGTTGGGATGATCTCTTAGCAGTTTCTTAGGCCTTAGGAACTTTGTGCCCAGTCGAAACTTTTAATGAACCTGTCCGATCGGTTAAAGTTTTATTCGATTAAGTCGAATATAAAAATATGCCATTAATTTTAAATTCGAATACGACCACACTTGCAGCGAGTCAGTATCTTTCCATGGCAGATTTAGCAGTTAAGAAAAGTTTGAGTAAACTTTCTTCAGGAAAACAAATTGTTTCAAGTTCTGAGAACGCAGGAGGTTTTGCAGTGTCTAGTAAAATTAAATCGAGCTTGCAGCGGAACCAAAGACTACGAGAAAATTTAAATAATTCGATTTCATTCCTGCAGGTTCAGGGAGGTGCACTTACGATTGCGGGTAAACTCTTGTCGCGCATGTCAGAATTGAAAACCCTTTCTCTTGATATTTCGAAAAATGCTCATGATTTGGAAAATTCAAATAAGGAATTTTTGGAACTTCAATATGAACTGAGAACTATTTCAAAACAAAAATTCAATGGAATTAGCTTGTTTACGAATCCGCAGGTACACAATCATTCTTTACAAAGTTCAACCGATGGAAATGGTGATGTGAATATGATTGTTAGCTTGGCACGCAACTTTATCACGGGAGAGTTTGTCGGTGCATCGGGAGAAGTTTTGGGAGGAAGAGATGTCAATGAATTTAGTTCATCAACTGCCCCTATTGAAATATCAACTGCAGCAGGTGCAACTGGTGTAGATAATAACGGCCAAAAGATTCCTATAGGTTCTACTGACCTCAATTGGAGTGTTACAGGAAAGGCGAACTCGGTTGTGCGAGTATCAAAGAATCCAGCTTGGGCAGATGAGACTCCAACCGCAGCATGGGTTGGATTGGATCCAGGGCCGGCTGGAGATTATTTTTATTCAATGTCTTTTGATCTAGGAGGTTATGACTTGAGTAATGTTAAAATATCTGGCCAAGCTGCAACAGATAATGCAGGTCGAATATTAGTGAACGGACAAGATATGGGAATTAATTTTCCGACAAACAGCTATGCGAATTTACAATCGTTTGGACTTGAGTCTAGTGCAACAGAGATTCTTGTTGATAATGTGTCTACTGTTCCCAATGTCCTAATTGATGGAATAAACACCTTAATAATTAAGGTTAATAATGCGGGAACTAATCCAGGACCTACTGGACTACTATTTGATCAATTGAACATCTCTGCATCCAAGGTCGTTACTTCTCAAGTAGAGGTTGATACTGTACAATATAGTAATTTAGGCCAATTCAGTATGGAAGATTTTGCTAAGTTTGAACAGAGCCTATCAACTGCTTTGGCACAAAATGGTGCAGAGCATTCACGCATACTTCATAGGCTTCGAGACTTGGAGTCGAACAATGAGCATTTAGAACTTTCATATGGAAGGAATATGGATTTAGACTATGCAAAAGAAACGGCAGAATTAACGAAGCAAAAGTTACTCACTCAATCCTCCGTTCAAATGTTGGGTTCAGCTGTTAAGCTGACTGAGATAGCAAAACAAATAATGGGAATATAGTTCAATCGACAGGACTTTTCTCCCAGTCAAAGCAGGCCAGTTCCTCGCCGTTCATTGCCACAAGATAGCCACTGGCTAACGCAGGGCCATTCCAGCAACGCACATTGCTCAGGAGTTGTTCGGAAAAAACTTCCTTAAAATGGTCTGGGGTTGCTTCCACAATAGAAAGAACACCCGTGTTACCAAGAATCAGCAATTTCTCCCTGGATACGAGAATTCGGCCGTACCCGTATTTGTTACCGCGCCATTTTAATTCCCCTGTTTTGGCTTCCAGGCAAACCAAAAGATTTTCACTCAGCCCGTAAAGATAGCCGTTCTTCAGTACAGGATTTGAAAATTTAGCTTTCAGGTTTTTGGACTTCCAATTTGTTTCAATAAGATATTTTCCATTCGCTCGTTTTGAAATATTCCAACACTCAGCCCCTTTTCCATAACCTGCGGCAAGGAGGAATGAGTTTTTTGACAAGGCAATGGGTTGGGCAATTTGGGCATTGTTAAGAAAAATTTTCCAAGGTTTTTCCCACAAGGTTTTTCCAGTTCTGGGATTAAGTCCGGCAATTTTTCCTTCGACCGCGGCAAGTAAGTGATCTTCGCCTAGCAAGCTAAGAACACTGGATGAAATGTAGACTCCGTTTCCGCGTAAATCGGACCCCCAGGCAAGTTTTCCATCCTTGGTGGAATAGGCCCGGACCGCACTTTTTTCCCCGCCCAAATTAAGTATAATCAATTCGTTCCAAATCAGCGGAGAGCAGGAAATTCCCCATTCTGGAAATTCGTAGTCTGAATCAATGGTCTTGGTCTCCCAATCCAGTTTTCCGGTCTTGGCATTGACCCGGCAAAGAACTCCGTTTGAAAAAAGAGTGTAGAGTTTTCCGTCCAGTAGAGTGGGGGTAGACCGTGGACCGGTTCCACTCATCATATCATTCCACTTGGTTTGCTGGGCTATTTTCCATTTTTTCTTTCCGTTTGAAAGGTGGCGAGCGAATAAAGTCTCACTGTTTCCATCTTGTTCGAGCGTGAAAACCGTTTGTTCAGCGATTAAAATCGATGAGTGGCCTGCTCCTGCTGATACCTTCCATAACGCTTTTGGTTTTTCTTTCCAATTGATGTCAATACCCTGGGGAGGAATGTGCCCATCCCGGTTGGGGCCGCGATATTGATTCCACTGGCTTGCACTTTCACGTAATGGCTCTGAATTATTTACGATATTTTGACGATTCGTAGGAGCATCCTTGCTTAATCCGACATGGGGAATCATGCCCCCACGCCATTCCATATTAACACAGCCGTTGAAAAAGAATATAGAAAGTGAAATACAAAGGTGAGTACGCATCGGAAAAAAGTTTTCTGGAATTCTATCCTTCGAGCGATTTTTCAATCGCTTTAATAAGCTTTCCGGAACTTGGGGAGGTCATGCTGCCAAAACGGTCGATCGGTTTTCCATCCTTACCGATGAGGATTTTTCCAAAGTTCCATTTGATTTTTCCTTTGAGGGGACCGTTATCCCCAATAATTTCTTCGTACAGTGGATGACGGGTTGGACCGTTGACATCGATTTTGGAGTACATGGGAAAAGAGACCCCAAACTTGGTTGAGCAGAACTCTTTTATCTCGGACTCAGAGCCTGGCTCCTGCCCGCCAAATTGATTGCAGGGAAATCCACAGATTACTAATCCCTTTTCCTTGTATTTTTGGTACAGTTCTTCAAGTCCCTTGTATTGGCGGGTAAAACCGCACCTTGAGGCAACGTTGACCATGAGGATCACTTTTCCCTTGTGTTCCGATAAAGAAGTTTCCTCCCCATCAATCGTTTTGAGTTTATGGTCGTATAAATTGGAAGCGTGTAAGGAGCTGATCGCAGTCATAAGTGTAAGTGTGAGTAGTTTCATAAGTTTAGGTGGATTGAGTAAGTAAATTCATTTTGTTTTTTCCAGATTTTCTTTTTTTCGGGTACGAATGGGGATATGAACTTCTGACCTTTTCAAAAAACCGGGTACAAATGGACCATTCCAGTAAACCCCGTAAGCAGGACCATCTTGTTCATACTTATTATTCTTCGCAAACCATTCCATCAATTTTGACTGATTGGAAATGAAACTCTTTTCCGAATACCCTCCACGGATGCCTATGGATACGACCTTACGGGCAGGCATATTAGTAACCCTTACAGAACTACTGGACTGCAGATTTTTATTCATATCTTTTTCCCCGACAAAAAACCTCATTTTTCCAGGTTTAATATCAGCTTCAACCGGCGTGGTCATGGATACATCATTGGATGAGATAAAACGGAATAGTTTTCGAAATAATCCGTTATCTGCGTCAAAGTATGACTTACCGGACTTGGCTTCCAATGCCAAGCGGGTTGGAAGTTCGAGCACTTTGATTTCTCCAACAGGTGTTTTTTCATACATAGAATCATAAGCCAATAGACTGGTGGCTGTTAGTAAAGGAATGGATAGGAATATGAGAAAAAGCTTCACAGTAATAAATCGTTACAGAACGGACTAAAGTTCACAATATGCTGAATCGAATCCTTTAAGTCGGCAAGCAAATGCCACTATTCAGCACTATAAAATAAGAGCGAGGATTCTTTATTTAATTACCCGGAAGGTAAGATTAATTCTGGGCCCAATGGGTTTGGCAGTTCGAGGGATTTCATGCATCCAATGGTGCTGAGTCGCCCCTTTCATTAGTAAAAAACTACCGTTTTTAAGAACAATGCTTTGCTTGAGGTTATTCTCCTTGTATCGCTTGTGCCGCAGTTTAAACGTGCGCTCCGCTCCAAAACTGACCGAGCCGATTACCGGGTTTTTTCCGAGTTCTTTTTCATCATCACTGTGCCACGCCACCCGGTCCTGACCATCCCGGTAATAATTAATTAAGACCGAATTAAAGGAGATCTCTACTTCGGCCTCGATCGATCGTTTAATTTCCCTCAGTTCATCAGTCCATGGAGTAGGCTCCATGCGAATGCCGGAATAGGCATAGCTTTTGCCTGGGTCACCATACCAGGCCTCCAACCGGGGAACCGGGTTTTCCTTTCCATACATCTTAATAGTGTTTTGCTTCCATTTAATGGTATTAAGTAATTGGGGAAGGAAATTGAGAGACTTTTCCCGCGAGAAAAATTCAGGAAAATATTCAATTTCTGCATCGGGTAGATCGTATCCCATCTTACTTTCCCTAAAAAGTTCTTCGGTGAAGGAGTTCATTCACTTTCAGATAATCGGAAGATGAAAAATTTACAATTTTGTTCGGCCTTTATAGGAAGGGAATAATCGATCTTTTCAATACCCAGGCCATCGGCTTGACCAAGTTGAAAATCTCCCAGGGTCAAAGAACCGTTGATCACCTGAATCCACGCATTTGGTTTATCCTGATCCGGTTGCAGTAAGACGGAATGACCCTCTTCAAGTTGACCAAATCCAAAGGTGGCATTTTGTCGAATGGGGGTGGAACCTTCACGCCCATCATCGGAGAATAAAATTTTGACCTCATTCTTCACCTGGTCTTTCCCGAGTTTTTTTTCCTCGTAAATGGGTTGGCCACCTTTTTGATTGGGTAGCATCCAAATCTGATAAAGCTCAACTTTTTCCGAATCGGATGGATTGAACTCGCTATGATGAACCCCGTCTCCGGCACTCATGTATTGTAAATCTCCGGGTTTAATAACCGAGCCATTTCCCATACTGTCCCTATGTTCGAGTTCACCTGAAATTACATAGGTGAAAATTTCGGCGTTATCATGGGGGTGATTACCAAATCCTCCTTGGGGTTGTATTATATCGTTATTCATTACCACAAGGGAATGAAAACCGGAATGTTCGGGGTCGTAATAATCCGAGAAAGAAAATGAAAATCGTGCCTGAAGCCAACCATGGTCGCGAGCACCGCGTTCGTGAGAGGGTCTGAATTTAAATTGAATCATAATGGAAATGAGAGGGAGCGGGGTGTTGTTAAATATCTAGTACTTCAAAGTTGGATATTTCTGAACTGAACTATAAAATATACTATTCCCATTTTGCACCAAGTTATAATAAAAGATTGTATCATCTAAATCCAAGTTTCGAACCTGAAATGTAAATCGATCAAGTTTGAAATTTCTGAAAACTTAGTTTTTATTACTATCTACAACCATTATTATTGATGAAAAACACTAGAACCCACACAATTAACAAGTCTTTCACTAATCGCTTTTTAATTGATGCCCTTCGTGAAACTTCTAAGCGACTCGACCAGGAAGATGTCCAATACCAATGGGGGCATATGGGCCAGTGTAACGCCGGGCACCTTATCCAAACTCTAACTGGGATGAGCAGTCTAGAAATTGTGGAATCGGTGGATTTTCAGTTGGACGAGTGGTCAGAGCATGCAATTGATTACTGCTCGTGCACGGGTAACAAGGTGGATGACATTTTCCTTTTTATTGAAAAACATGGTTTGTCGCACTCCGATATCGTTCAATTAGAAAATTTATCCGATCGGAAGGTTTTGGGGAATTTAAATGGCGGCTTTCGTTACTTAGAAAGAAATCGACGGGAACATGTGGTAGAATACATGCTCAGTTTTGCGGATCTTCTGGAAAGTTCGTAGGATAAACCCAAGGAATCAAGCTTCACTTTCTATTCAAAAGTGAAATATGTTCCTTTTCTGTTTCCAATTCATTTTTTAATTTTTCCTCAAATTCATCGAGACCTTCCTCACTGATTTTCAATCTTCTCATGATCGATGGAGAGGGCACTTCTTTTTGAGAATGTCCGCTGTTTCCAAATTTGATTTCTTTAATCAGAGAATTTGAAAACTGAACCACATCAATCAATTTGTGAATGTCAGGATCCTCCACCTCGGTTCGCTTGGAACGGTCCTCCTCGTGGTGCCATCTGGCAACTGCTTCAACGAGGGGAGAAATTCCCCATGAATTTGCGATTTGGGCCCCCAATAGATCATGTCTAATTTTTTGATGGGTCACTTCGGTATGAAAATTACTCAGTCCTAGTTCATTCGCCTTATTTAATTCCTCACAAAAATTTTGCTGATCGTATTTTAACTTCGCCAGTTTTCCGATATCGTGAATCAGTCCGCAGGAATATGCCTGGTCAGACATTGGAAAGTGGAGAAAATCTGCGAGACTTGCACTTGCAACCGCCACACCCACACTATGAGTCCACAGGGTCTCGGGACTAAAATTATTGGTAAATTCTGCACCACTGAAAAGCGTGAGGACAGAGGTGTTCAAGGCAATCCGTTTTACTTTCTCCAATCCCAGTCTTTGCATGGCATCATCAAGGTTGGTAATTCTGGACTCTCCCTCACCCCGGTATTGTACGGTGTTTACCACCTTAAGGGTTTGTGAGTAAATAGAGGGATCCATTTTAATGATGTCTTTGATTGCGTAAAGAGCGACATTAGGGTCCGAGATAATCGTCATTAATTCATCCATGACCAAGGGAAGACTGGGGAGTTGTCCTTTCAGTGAATTTACAATGAACGTATAATCTTCGGAAGTATTTTTCATTTGTATTGAGTTTGTGCTGGTTTGCCTGGGATGTAGAATAATTCTTATCTTTTTAATTTATAATGTAAAGTATCCTTAAAAGTTTTCTAATTATATGAAAGTCGTTGTTGTGGGTGCCGGGATTTCCGGTTGTGTGTGTGCGTATCGCTTAGCGGAACAGGGGCATGATGTTGTTTTGGTTGAAAAAGGCCGCGGTGTGGGAGGCAGGATGTCGACCAGGAGGATGGCTGGGGCTCGAATTGATCATGGTGCACAATTTTTCACCGTGCGGGATTCTAGAATGAAGGAATTGCTTACAAAATGGCAATCCATGGACGCAGTAGTTCCGTGGTATGATTCAATTGCAGGGAGAGAAGATATTCCCAAAAGTATTCGATACCGTGGTGTAAATGGTATGACTGCTCCTGCGAAGGCTTTGGCGAGGTCTTTTTCTTTTCAAAAAGAATTTTTTGTTGATTCTATTTTCTTTGATGAAGAATGGCAGATTAATGAAAAGGGTGGGGGGAACCGAAAATTATTTGCAGATCATTTAGTACTCACCCTTCCCGTGCCTCAAATGCTGGAACTTTTTCAAAGAAGCCAATTTGAATTAGAATCAAAGGTAATGGATCAATTAGAAGCAGTACGTTACACCCGCTGTCTTGCCCTGTTGGGAATTTTGGACCGTCCCTCCTCCCTTTCTTCCCCAGGAACAATTACTCACCCGACAACGGAAATTGATTGGATTTCAGATAACCACATGAAGGGAACTTCTCCGATTCCTGCCTGCACTGTTCATGCAGTCGATTCTTACTCCCAACAATTTTGGGACGCTCCTGATGAAGAACGCGGACCTTTATTAGTGGCCGCCGCAGAAGAGTGTCTCAATGCCAAGATTACTGAATGGAAATGCCACCGTTGGGGCTTTGCCAAGCCATTGGTTACCTTTGGAGCCACTCAATACACATCCGCCTGGGACCGGTTGAGCCTAGCGGGAGACAGTTTTGGAGGCGAACGAATTGAAAATGCCGCAATGTCCGGTTGGGATGCGGCCCAGGCAATTATTGACCAAATTTAGTTTTAGAAACGGAAGCGATACCCGATCTCGAATAAAGGTGCACTCTTGATATCTTTTTCATAGAGCACTCCTCCGACATCATTTTTAATTTCGATTTCTCGGGCCACTTCAAATCCAATTCCTCCATATACTGCCTGTTTTTCTGAAAAGTTCCATTGTAATGAGGTTGTTACTTGGTACCCACTTAGGGAGAGATCCTTCTCCACCCCTGAGTCGTAGGTATTCCAATCATTACTAGAATATTTCCCATCGATTATAAAATCAATTGAATCTGTAATTGAGTATCGATAACGAAGAAAGGGCCCGGCAAAAAGAAAGTCAGAGTTTTCGGTTGGTTCCCATGAAAAACCGATTCCTGGGAGGAAGGTGTTGTCATTAAAGCCAGTACTGTAAAAAGCCCCAAAGATCCATTGGAAGGATTCACTTACCTTGTAGCGACCTCCTGCCATAGTCATATATTTCATCGCATCTCCGCTTACATGATCAAAATCACCCGATAGGCTTGGATTAAAAAGAAAAATCCACTGCAGGTGTTCAGATTGATCCAGTGCTGCAAAAATGGGGAGATCGATCGAGTTTAGGCTACTTTCATTGAGCAAAGAGCGATTCGAGATATCAAGCTTGGACAATTCGTAACGAAAGCCTGCCCCCAAAGCCCATTTTTCGGTTTTATGAAAAAAGATAGGACTCATAATCCCCCATTGGTCTATTCCTAACTTTATACCAGTACCTTCGATACTTCTATCCGGTGTGTGCGAATAAGTTGTTCGAATCGCCGCCATTTCTTTTTTGAAATCCTGGGCATGCAATTCAAAGAGGAATGGACTAATTAAAGTCAAAGCGAGAAGTAATGTTTTCATAAATTTCATATTTTTATTTTAGGAGTAAAAAAGAATCCGTCAAGGGAGGGGTTGGACATTTTTGAAGTTAACCATACAATAATCGATATGCATACGCTTACACAAACTCAGACTCTGCCTGTTGCCCGGGAAAAACTTTGGGCTTTTATTTCAGTCCCACAAAATTTGAATGAAATCACACCGCCCAAAATGGCGTTTAAGATTGTGGGCGAACTCCCCAGTTCCGCTTATGCCGGCTTACTTTTAGAATATAAGGTAAAAATCCCGGTTCTGGGTTGGACGAGTTGGCTAACCGAGATTAAATATGTAAAAGAAGGATTTTCTTTTATGGATGAGCAACGCGTCGGACCTTACAAATTATGGCTTCATACTCATACTTTGGAAGAGGTGGAGGAGGGAACCAAAATGACCGATGAAATTCGTTATCAAATGCCATTTGGGATATTGGGAACGATTGCTCATTTTCTATTTGTGAAGCGTACTTTACAACAAATATTTCAATACCGGAGAGAAAAATTGGACGAACTTTATCCTCTTTAATCAACGAGGCATTTCATGACTGATCGCTTTCTTCAATCCTTCATGCTTCAAAACTGGGAGGATTTACTTCTTTTGCATTGGCCAATTGACAAAAGCGACCTTGTGCAATCGATCCCCGATGATTTGGAAATTGATACCTTTGAGGGACAGGCGTGGTTAAGTGTGGTTGGCTTTCGGTTGAGCGGGTTGCGGATAAACCCGATTAGTTGGATGCCCTGGCCTTCTTTCTGGGAGATTAACCTGCGGACCTATGTAAAAGATAAGCAGGGTAATAAAGGCGTATGGTTTTATTCGCTGGATTCTTCCGATATATTTGCCGTTCTGGGTGCTCGGCTAATGTATGGATTACCCTACAATCTCTCTCTGACCGAAGGCAGAGTTAGTTCGAAGCGGATTACTTTTTGTTCCCGTCGAAAGTTACCCCACGCAAGAGCACGCTCGGAATTCGGAGCATCCTTTGCACCCATTCAATCGGGTACTGAATTTTCCGGCAGTACATTGGATCATTTTTTGCTGGAAAGGTACCGCTTTTGGGCAAGACGAAAGTGGGCCACTGTATCGACTTCAGCTCGTGTCCGCCATACCCCATACCAGGCGGTTCGTACCCAAGAAATCCATTACAAGGGGGAATTATTCAGTTCCCAGGGAATTGCGGAGCCTACCCACGAGGCAACGTTGGGACATTATTGCAAGGGGCTAAAGGTTCATGCTTCTGCCCCGTCATGGGCATTCTCAATTGCCGGCCAGGCAAACCATAGATAAGTGGAGTTTTCCATTCGTTGGCAACCAAAGAGGCAGGCCTCCCGTAACTCAGAAAGACTGGCGTGCTGATGAGCCCGGGTCATTGATTCTTCAATTAGATTCCAAAGAACTTGATCGTTTTGAAAGGGAGGATTTAGAGGGTTTATTCCGTGGACGATTTCCTCGATTTCCTCATGCTTTTCCTTTTTTGTCTCGGCTTTAGCAATTGCCAAAATACAGTCCGGTACTGCGTCCTTGATTAGTTCCATATGGAATTCGCCATTCGCAGATCGAGGAGAAAGTAAATTGGCGAGGCAGTACATGTTGGCGTCATACTCAGCAAATTCAACACAGCGCTCTGTCACCGGGCCATCAAAGAAATGACCACACCGAACTTTTCCCTGGGATGAAAAGTAGGCGTGTTCTGCACCCCACCATTTAGTCTTGAGTAATCCGGCACTGTGCAGTCGAAGTTTTTCATCCTCCACCAAGCGGGGAGGGTCAATATCTCCAAAAGATGCCCGCATGATTTTAAGTTGATCCCGGCAAAGATAAAAGAGACGGCGGACATCTCCCATCGCAAAAGAATCTCCTTTTAATCGATCCGAGAAAAAACTGAGAGAGGGCATCGAAGAAAGGAGTGACCGTTGTACGGACTGAGCAACTGGACGGTCATCTTCAATTGAATGTGAAAGGAGAGAGTCAACGGACTGGGAAAAAGAGGGGCTTTTATGAAGCACTTTTTGCAGTCCTGACATGTCACCCGCGGCTGCATTGGAGTCGCCCGCGACTAAAGGACTGAGTACTAGTAAATCTTCGTATAACTGATAGAGTTCATCTTGCACCTGCAAACTTTGAATCTCTTTGAGCGGAACACACCCTCCGCCTCCCTGGTATCGCTCGTCTTGACGGGAGAAATTCCTATGAAGCTTTTGAATGGATTCAGAACTTAAGAAAGAATCAAAGCATAAGCTCGGTTGGCAATTTTCCAAAATTCGACTGCGGACTTCCTTCCCCAAGGATTTTGGCTTGGAGGAAAGGGCAAGGTTGGCACAGTCTTCCTGGGCCTGGGCCAATGAATTACGTGCTTCATCGTTTTCTTCTAACATTGCCTCGAAGAGCAATGATTCTTCTTTCGGAAGAACACCAAGGGTGTAATCGAGGGCTTTTTGAGTAAGTGTGTCCAAGGAGGTAAAAAATTAATTACTATTGTGTAGGCGGGATATTCTCAAATCAATCTGCATTTTTGATTGGCTTAAAAAAACGGGAACTAAATTTGGGTTCATAGTCGGAGGGTGGATAATGAATTGCGGAGTTTTTCAATCGCCAATCGTGTTCTCGATTTAACTGTGCCCAGAGACAAATCCAATCGTTTGGCAATTTCCTGTTGGTTCATGCCCTTGAAATAACTCAGCTCGATGACTCGTCTTTGTTCTTCAGGGAGGTGAGTAAAGGCACGGTGCAGATGTTCATGTTCATCCGATGCGGTTGCTTTCTCCGCTCCGTTTTTATCCATTTGATCCGGTCGACTGGACAGGATTTCATCGGTTTCTCCACGATCCAGTCTCCTTTTTCTGGAACGATAGCGGTCAATACTTCGGTTTCTTGTTAGGACTAGTAACCAACTGCTGAATTTACCTTTAGCGGGAGAATAAGCCTCGGGTTTTTTCCATAGAATGGAAAAAATATCCTGAATAACCTCCTCCGCTTCCCAGCGATCTCCCAAAATTTCAATCGAAAGTGAAAACATAACCTTGGCAAATCCGTCATACAACTCCTCGAAAGCCGAGATGTCGCCATTGTGTATCCTTTCCCAAACCTCATTTTCTATTTTTTGCATTTGATTGCGGTAACCAAGTTATAAATTAATGCCCACCTAGAGAATGTACCGCAATCGATTTTTTGTTTTTTCTTTTATTATAATTAGTTGAAGTCATGCTCATCAGTTCTGCTTAAGCGAGACTGGGAAAGATTTTGTCTTCGAAATTAGAAAGTAGAGGGGTATTCGCTTATTGTTCCACAATTTGATGAGCTTTTAAATGATCGAGGCTCACCACTGCGAGCGCGGATTCCTCGCAAGCAGCCAACCGTACTTTTGGCGGTACCCCCGCCTCGAAGGCTTCCTGCCAACGTGCGGCACAGAGGCACCAACAGTCGCCATCATTAAGTCCGGGGAAGTTGTATTCTGGCATCGGGGTGCTTAAGTCATTCCCCATTGATTTACTGAATGCCAAGAAAGCATCCGTCATTTGGGCGCAAATTACATGTCGGCCACCATCATTGGCATCGGTTTCACAACTCCCATTACGATACCACCCAGTGTTCAGACGGGTACAGCAGGGTTGTAAGGGTTCGCCCAGTACATTTTTGGGGCCTTCATTATTAATTGGTGCGATCATTGGAGTTCAATCAATGGGATTATTCTTTTATCACAAGCAAGAAATTATTCATGTCCTTCAAATTAGTATAAAAAGTTTAGCGTTTTTATAAAAATTAATGCGGTAAATAACTAGCTTGCCATCGCGAGGGCGTAGCCCGTGGCGATCCACTGTGCTTCAATAACTGAATGGACAAACTCGAAAGCGTCCATCGAGATACGATGGGTTCCCGCGTCGCTCCTTCCGTTCGTTCCTCGCAATGACAAAGTGCCGCGAGTTTCTCGTTGGTAAGTCTTTGTGCGGTTCGCTTTTTAGTTGTTGGCATAAAATAACTTCATTTCCTGCGTGACCCAATTTAGAAATTCCTACAACCTGGGTATTGAAATGGCAGAATTTTTATCATCGTTCTCGGGTTGGCTCTGGGGTAACCTACTTTTTATACTGTTGGGTGGTGGGGCATTTTTTGCCCTTTTTTCCCGTTTTTCTCCATTTCGATACCTTGGGCACGGCCTTCAATTGCTCTTTGGGAAATATCAGGAAAAGGATGCGCCCGGCGAGGTTAGTCATTTCCGTGCTCTTTGCAGTGCCCTGTCGGGAACGGTAGGGATGGGAAATGTGGCGGGAGTGGCAGTTGCGATTACTCAAGGGGGGCCGGGAGCTTTATTCTGGATGTGGGTCTGTGCACTGCTCGGAATGGCGACCAAGTTTTACACCTGCTCCTTGGCAGTGATGTACCGGGGGAAGGACGAAAACGGGGTGGAGCAGGGCGGGCCAATGTATTTTATCCGAGAAGGACTGGGAGAGAAGTGGAAACCATTGGCGGTCTTTTTTGCCGCATGTGGAATGTTTGGATGCCTGCCTCTTTTACAATCCAATCAACTTACTCAAATCGTACGTTCGATGTTTTTCGAACCACAGGGCTGGTTTGTGGGCTCCGAGAATACCGTACAGGCTGGGAATGCTTTGTTTGGACTGTTGCTTGCGGTTCTTGTCGGGATGGTGGTGGTCGGTGGAATCAAGCGGATTGGTGCCTTTGCCGCCCGGCTTGTTCCCGGTATGGTTCTATTGTATGGGGGAACTTCACTGGTAATTATTTTACTCCATGCCGATCGAGTTTTTCCATCTCTTAGTCTGATCTTATCCGATGCCTTTACCGGGCAGGCAGTGGCAGGAGGGGCGTTGGGAATGGTAATTGTAACAGGGGTCCGCCGGGCTGCTTTTTCTAACGAGGCCGGAATGGGGACCGAGGCGATGGCCCATGGAGCGGCTAAAACCAAGGAGCCGATACGGGAAGGCTTGGTCGCGATGTGGGGTCCCGTGATTGATACTTTACTTATGTGCACACTCACCGGACTGGTTCTGATGGTCACTGATGTGTGGAGATCGGGTGAAGGGGATGGTGTTCTACTCACCACCCAGGCCTTTGAACAGGCATTACCCGGAGTTGGACCTTACCTGTTGCTCGCCGGTGTGCTTTGCCTGAGCTTTTCATCGATGCTTGGATTTTCCTATTATGTGGTTAAGTGTGGATGCTTTCTTTTCGGGCAAAAGGCACGACTGCCCATGCTCGGCTTTTATCTGCTCACTATTATCGTCTCTGCTGTTGCCACAATGGCGGAGATTATCAATTTTTTGGATATCGCCTTTGGGTTAATGGCAATTCCCACGATTTTATCAAGTATGCTATTGGCTCCCCGAGTGAATGAGGCGGCCAGGAAGTATTTTGCCGGCTTGAAGAAGGCTTAAGAAAGCGAAGGAATTTCCTACGCGTTCATTGCATGCAGCGGATTGCCGCGTCGTCCATTCCACTTTCTTCTCGCAATGACAATGGTGTGCTCACTGCCATTCCTTACCACACCTTGTCATCGCGAGGGCGAAGCCCGTGGCGATCCACTGTGTTTCAGAAAGCGAACCGCACACAGCTTCACTCCACAACCTTGTCATCGCGAGGGCTGAAAGCCCGTGGCGATCCACTGTGCACTCGTAATCGTACCGCACTCTCCGAACACGTTTAT
>ENA-OQVM01001393-OQVM01001393.1-marine-metagenome-genome-assembly--contig:-NODE-1393-length-32179-cov-49.637094_pt1 | contig 32179 bp, 25 predicted proteins | sample MGYA00237776_ERZ505498 | MGnify/ENA primary metagenome ERZ505498 (study PRJEB26159, sample SAMN06265151) | marine metagenome | isolation source: Helgoland LTER site | place: Germany:Helgoland, sampling...
AAAACTAACAAAGTCTCATTTTAACTAATGTTATCAGGCATAAAACTCGTTATAGTGGGCGATCATTTTTAAAGCAACGTTTTTCTATGCCTAGTCATTCAGAAAATCTCGCAGGCATGTTTTACATGACCCTGTCCATGGCATCATTTTGTCTAGCCGACCTCGCCTTAAAATGGGCCTGTGAAATACTGCCAACAGGACAGGTGATGTTTATTTTGGGTTTGGGCTGTTGTGCGCTGTTTTGGGGCATCGTTAAAGGGAAGCAAGAAAAAGCCCTCACCCGCCAGTTTTTTATACCCGCGGTGTTATTGAGGACTGCCGGTGAAGCGGTCGCTGTAGTGTTTATTTTTTTAGCACTCATTCATTCTGCCTTCACCTCAGTCGCTGCTATTTTACAAACCCTACCCCTATTAATGACGTTAATCTCGTTCATTTTTTTAGGTGAAAAAGTGGGTATACATCGTATCCTTGCTGTCACTATAGGTTTTGCAGGGGTCTTACTTATTATACGACCTGGGGTAGACAGCTTTGATGTCTTCTCTTTATATGCCGTGCTAGCAGTCATCGGCATGGCGATGCGCGATCTAGGCTCTCGCTTATCACCCAATTCAATTTCTGCATCCCTGTTAGCTCTTTATGGCGCCATGACCTTTGTGGTTATCGGTTTGGTGATGATGTGGTTTGAGGGGGCTAAAGTGCCTTCATTGGAAGCCGCAGGCTATTTACTGGCGATGATTTTATTAGCCTCGTCTGGCAGTTATTACACCACTAAAGCCGTGCGTTTAGGAGAAATGTCGGTCATTAGCCCATTGCGCTATACGCGTCTATTATTTGGCATGATGGTGGGCGTATTTATTCTGCATGAAGAAGTGGACCATTACATGTTATTCGGTTCAGCCATTGTGGTTTTGGCTGGCCTGTATGTTTGGTTTAGAGAGCAGCGTCATCAGAAAATAAGTAGCTAAGTAATATAGCTTTTAATGCACCTTTTTAATGCAGGTTACTTATCCAGCTTACCAATATAACTAACTTAAATTAAATGACCGATAGGCCCATTTAACTTAACTGGCTCCATAGTCACTAATCCCTAACGCCGAGTATTAATTGAGCTTCCTTGGCATTGGCCACATGCTGGCCTTGACTGCGAGCATAAGTGGCGACTTGTGCCACCAAAGTGTCATTACTTGGAGCTAATTCCCCAGAAGATAACCACAAGTTATTTTCAAACCCTACCCGAGCATGTCCACCTTGATCAATCGCACGAGTCATACACGCGTGTTCTTGCTGGCCAAAGGCACAAGTAAACCATGTATCCTCATTTTTGGGTCGTAAAAAGTCATCCAAATCAGTGGCTTCTGCGCATAAATTCTGTCGATACCGACCTAATACGTAGAGCACACAATTGATTTCTTTAGGTAACACACCTGATAACCTTAGTTTTGTAAGGTGATCCACATCAGCACTATCATAAACGATGATTTGCAGATGCACTTGCGCTTCAAGGGCCCAATGGAAAAAATGTTTGGCCTGTGCCTCGCTAGCGCTATTGGGCACCAGTTCACGCAATGCCACACTCGCCATTTTAGGCTGCAGTGTGGTTACCAATTGCATTTGCTCTTGGGTCGTATATTGTCCCACTGCCTCCGTAGTAATTTGCACAAGCATGTCTGGCACCCCAATGGCCATCTCAGCAATCAGCTCTTTATAGAGGCCTATATCCAGGCTATGGCGACCTTGCTCATCACGGATATGACCATGCAATACACTAGCTCCTGCACCTTGGCAAGCCGCCGCAGCTAACACCGTTTGCGCAATCGTAATGGGTAAACCGTGGTGGTCAAGCTGATTACGCCTGGCACCATTAGGCGCCACCATAATGATTAAAGGGCTCATACTACTCAAGGGCTTAGTACCTCATGAATGGCCTGGGATAATTTAGCTACCAATTCATCTATTTGCGCTTCGCTAATAATAAATGGAGGGGCCAGCAATATATGATCACCCTTTACACCATCAATCGTGCCTGCCATGGGATAACAAATCAATCCTGCCTCAAAAGCTGCTTTTTTTACTTTAGCTGCGGTTCCTAGACTCGCATTGAGGGGCGCTTTGCTGGTGCGGTCTGCGACTAATTCAATACCCCGAAATAAGCCAAGGCCCCGAATGTCTCCTACATGAGGGTGAGCACCTAAACTATGATTAAGCGCAGCATGTAAATAATCACCACGTTTTCTGACTTGGCTTAATAAACCATAGTTAATAACTTTTTGTGTCACCGCTAAGGCTGCGGCACAGGCCACTGGATGGCCTATATAAGTATGCCCATGCTGAAAGTAGCCACTGCCTTGAGCCACCGCTTGATATATCTCATCACTTGCAAGCATTGCTCCAATGGGTTGATAACCTGCCCCTAAACCCTTGGCCATACACAATAAATCAGGCACTATGTCATCGTGTTCACAGGCATACAGTTTGCCACTGCGACCCATACCACACATGACCTCGTCTAAAATTAATAACACCCCGTATTGATCACAAATTTCTCTTATGCGTTTAAAGTAGCCCTCTACTGCTGGCACTGCCCCCATAGTGGCGCCAACAATAGGCTCTGCCACAAATGCCATCACCTTGTCTTCACCAACTGCTAAGATCTCTGACTCAAGTTCATTAGCAACCCGCAGACCGTAGTCAACCTCTGTTTCACCTTGGTTGAGATCCCGGTAGGTATAACAGGGTGAAATATGACTCATTTCTACCAACAGTGGCAAGAAGGGTTGCCGACGCCATTGGTTGCCGCCTACGGCCAGGGCCCCTAATGTATTGCCATGGTAACTCTGCCGCCTAGCGATTACATGGCTGCGCTGCGGTTGGTTTACTTCGATAAAATACTGGCGCGCCAATTTTAACGCAGCTTCTACAGCTTCCGATCCACCAGACACTAAATACACACGATCTAAATTACCAGGCGCCTTTTTAATTAAAAGATCAGCCAGCTGTTCTGCCGCCTCTGAAGTGAAAAAACCAGTGTGGGCGAAGGCAATCTGGTCTAATTGTGCCTTCATAGATTCGGTCACGTCCTTATCACCATGCCCCAAGCAGGATACGGCAGCTCCCCCGGAGCCATCTAAATATTGTTTACCTAAATGATCAGTAATGTAGCAACCTTCACCGCTAACAGCCATGGGTTTTTCGAAATGGCAATGACGGTGTAATACATGGCTTGAAGATAACATAGGTATTTAAGCCTCCTGTTTCAAGTGATGTTGTAGGTGTTGGGTTCGGTGCCTGCGTCGGCGCCGTTGATTAAACCAGACTAGGCCAATGAGCACGAATGCAGGGACAAAAGCCCACTCCCTCGCTGGCCGGTCCAACGACTCAATATCAATAGATGTCACAGAGTCCGAGTAGTCTATGCCCACTGCTTCCGCTGGGCTTAAATAACCCAGACTCTCAACCACCCAGCCCTCTTGTTCTTCGTAGGCCAAACTCATACCCAAATCTTCCGCAGTAAAGGGCCCAGCAGAGTTTGCGGGGAACACAAATAACTTAAAACGATCACCATAATTGGTATGACGAGTGATGTGTAAACGTACTTTTTGCCCTTCAGCTAGGGTCAATTGACCTTGGGTGAAGGTATTGAATTCGAGTGTTTTAAACTCAGGCCATATTTGACTCATGGCCGCATTAGGTAAAAATAGAATCCATGTTGCTAACAACAACAATAAGCTCTCATACCACCTATTACCGATGAGTAACCACCCTTGGGTTGCCGAACTAAAACTTAAAATCGCTACCAAGGCCACAAGGAATACACTAATACCATGCCACCAACTAGTGACCCCTATGAGCAGTAACTGTGGATTAAAAATAAATACAAAGGGCAGGATTGCCGTGCGGATATCATAGGCAAACGCCTGAATGCCTGTTTTGATAGGATCAGCCCGAGAAATAGCAGAGGCGGCATAAGCTGCTAGGCACACTGGCGGAGTATCATCCGCCAACAAGCCAAAATAAAATACAAATAAATGCACAGCGATAATGGGTAAGGTCAAGCCGGCAGCACTGCCTAGCTCGACTAACACACCAGCCATCAAGGAGGCGACGACTAGGTAGTTGGCAGTTGTGGGTAAGCCAATTCCCAAAACTAAACACAACAGTGCCGTTAAACCCAACAATAGGTATATATTATTTCCAGCAATCGCTTCAACTAAACCCACCATAGCGTTATTGAGGCCTGTGGATGACACTGCTCCAACAATAATACCCGCTGTTGCTACAGCAACACCTATGGTGACCATATTACGCGTGCCTGAAATCATACCCTGCATCACATCACTAAATCCTGCTATTAATCGCTGTCCCATTGAGTCATCATTTTGATTGGGTCGCCAAAAATGTTGCACCAAGATCATACCCATGAGCAGTAAAATAGAATAGAAAACAGCGCTACCAGGAGTCCACCGCTTAACCATTAATAAATAAATAAGCACGATGATGGGCAGTAAATAATGTATGCCACCAATAAAGGTACGCCATAGGTGCGGAATGTCGGCTTTGGGCATGCCTTTAAGGTCGAGTTTTAGGGCTTCCAAATGCGAAATGTAGAGCAATGCCAAGTAGCTAATTAGTGCAGGTACAATGGCCGCTTTCACCACTTCCATATAACTAATACCAATGTACTCCGCCATGATGAATGCGGCGGCTCCCATAATAGGTGGCATCAGTTGCCCATTGGTCGAGGCGGCCACTTCAATGGCGCCAGCCTTGATGGCTGGCATGCCCATTTTACGCATGACTGGAATAGTAAAGGTACCTGTTGTCACTACATTGGCAATGGATGAACCAGAAATTGTGCCGGTCATGGCAGAAGCTAGAATGGAAGCTTTTGCAGGGCCTCCACGATAGCGGCCTACCATAGCAAAGGCTAAATCTAAAAAGTACTTACCCGCACCCGCTCTTTCTAACAAAGCACCAAACAATACAAATAAAAATACAAAACTGACAGAAACATCCAATGGAATGCCAAAAATAGCTTCGCCACCAAGCCAGTGGTAACCCACAAGCCGCTCTAAGGAGACGCCTTTATGAGATATTAATTCGGGCATAGATTGCCCAAATACTGAGTAAACTAAAAATACTAAACTGACTATGACTAGGGGTAACCCTAGAGCTCTTCTGGTCGCCTCTAGCAGCAAGGCGACGCCAAGTAAGCCAATGATCATCTCAACGGGCCAGCTAACACCCAACCAAGTAGCATCCAGAAGCATACCATGCCGTTCAACGATATTAGCGTAGGCTAAGGGCACATACAGGGTGACAGACACGGCAACCAGCGCCAATAATAGATCCCATTTTGCCACATAGTTGCGCCTGCGATGACTTTCTCTGGCGCCATAAAGCAAAAAACATAAGCTCATAGCAAATGCAAGATGAATGGCACGCTTAGGCACATCGATTAAAATACCCCAACCAATGCTAAAGGGTAGAGGCGATGCTATCCACAACTGGAATAAACACCAAGACAAAGCGACAACAGAGACAAGTATGGCCCAATACCCTTGTAAGGGTTTGGTTTTAAATTCAATCTCTTGAGCTAATAACTGCGGATCTGCACTCATGGAGGATGCTCAAATTTAGTTGTTCAGGAAATTTGAAATCCCAAACTGAAAACTTTGAGTTTCCAGTTTGGGATGGGTCGAAGTTACATCCAGCCTTGTTCTTTGTAATACCGCACTGCACCTTCATGCAGAGGTGCACTTAAGCCATCGCTAATCATTTGCTCATGGGTCAAGTTGGCAAACGCAGGGTGAAGCTTGCGGAAGTCTTCAATGTTCTCAAACACTGCTCGAACTAACTCATACACCACATCAGCAGACACTTTGGCAGAACTAACAAAAGTCGCTTTTACACCAAAAGTGGTAACATCTTTGCTGCTTGTCTTGTATGTTCCTGCTGGAATAGTGGCAAACGCATAGTAAGGGTTATCGTTTACTAAACTAGCTTCAACATCACTATTTAAGTTAATAATCCGAGCATCACAACCATCTGTAGCGATAGATACACCAGCGTTAGGTACACCTACGGTATAGCCATAGGCATCAATTTTTCCATCACACAAAGCTTTGGATTGCTCAGAGGAAGTTAGTTCAGTGGCAATTTTAAAATCGCTCGCCTTGGTGCCATGAGCTGCCATTAACACTTCCATAGTACCCCTTTGGCCTGAGCCTGGATTACCAATATTGACTCGCTTACCAGTTAAGTCTGCCCAGCTGTTAATACCAGAATCCTTACCCACTATGATATGAAAAGGTTCAGGGTGAACGGACATTACCGCTCTTAAGTCACTTTGCTTTTTACCCTGCCATTTACTACTGCCGTTAGAGGCGTGGAATTGCCAATCAGATTGGGCTACTCCAAAATCTAGTTCGCCTTCGCCAATCTGGCCAATATTGTAGTTAGAACCACCAGTAGAGGGCGCTGCGCAACGAATACCGTGCTTACGACCACTCTTACGGCCCTCAGCAGCTTCCTTGTGCACCATCCGACAAATGGAGTTGCCAACCACAAAATAAACCCCTGTGGGGCCGCCTGTGCCAATAGAAATAAAGGTATTAGCTGCTTGAGCTATGGGCGCTGTTAAACTAATTACCGAAAGCGCCGTACCAACTAAGGCGCCAATGGTAATATTTTTTATTGTTTTCATAAAGTACTCCTTTTGCAGATGATTTACTCGAACCCAACAGCTCATGCTATCGAGTGTGGAGAGTGGCCCATTATGCAATAAATTTTGCATATAGCAAGATAAAAGGAATAATATTTGCTTTTTTGTAACTGCATAATAAGCCATACTCATCGCTGGAATTTCATTAGGAGTATCGTCAGGCATGCATCAGAAAAATATTCGCCCTGCAGCCAATTTGCAAGAATTAAGAGAGCTGATGACCACTATTGCGTCAAAAAAAGGGCCTGTTAAATTAGGTCAGCGCTCCTACTCTGTCTTACTCGCCTTAGTAAACAACCCAGACACGGCAGCTCATAATTCAATTAATCAGTTAGCCACTAGTTTTGAGGTCAGCGCATCAACCCTAACACGCCTTGCCACCCGTTTAGGCTATCGTGGGTTCAATGCTTTACAAAATATTTTCCGTCAGCATTTGGCAGAACCTCACTTTTATAGCGAACGAGCACATCAAGCGCAGGGCCAAGAGACTGATTTATTAGTTCAAGTTGCACAAGAGGAAATTGCTAATATCCAACAAATGATGTCGCAAGTGTCAGCAGAACAATGGCAAAAAGCCCTAGAACTTTTACAAAATGCTCGTCAGGTGCGCACCTTTGCCCAGCGTCAGTTTTACTCTACTTCAACTTTTTTTTCTTATTGCCTGGGTTTGTTGCGCGATGGTGTGGGGGTTTTAGGAGATTCTGGCCACGGTGTGTCCCATGGTTTGGCACAATTGAACAAACATGATCTTGTGATTGTATTTGGTAGCCACCCCTATAGCCGAATTGTTGTCGACTGTTGCCGCCAAGCTAAGGCCATGAATATCCCTACCTTGGTGTTCACAGATACCCATGGGGCACCTTTAAGTAATGATGCAAACTGCCTCTTTACCATTCCCACAAGCGGTAGCTTTTTTAGTAATAATACAGCCGCGTGGGTGGTGCTTATTGAAGCAATACTCACAGCTTATGCTCGGCGCTTGGGCCCAGATGCTATTCGTACCTTAGAGCAACGAGAACAGGTGTTTGAGCAGATGCAGGTAACCTATTCATGATTATGAAGCCAGCCTTAAGCATCACCAGAATGCACCAGTTAGTAATGGACAACAAAGTGTCTTCCTTAACTCTTATCGATGAAGCCTACAGTCGGCTGCATCAACAAGAAACCACACTTCAAGCCTTCAGGGAAATAGGTGAAGCGCCAGACCGGGCTCCACAAGGACTATTGGCAGGTGTCTGTGTATCGGTCAAAGACCTGTATGCCGTAACCGGCTTTGCAACCTACGCAGGTTCACCTTTTCCACTGCAAGAGTTTAACGCCTCAGGCACCTTAGTAAAGCGCTTAACTAATGCTGGGGCCCATGTTTGTGGCAAAACTCACACCGTAGAGTTTGCCTTTGGTGGCCTGGGTACAAATCCCCACTGGCCTGTGCCTGTCAATCCATTTGATACCCAACAGCATCGGGTGCCTGGTGGATCTAGTTCGGGTGCACCTGTTTCCCTATGGATGGGTGCTTGTCAGTTGGCCTTAGGTTCTGACACATCAGGCTCAGTGAGGGTGCCCGCTGCATTTTGTGGCACCTTTGGCCTCAAAACAAGTGCTGGAAGATGGGAAAAAGATGGTATTGTGCCACTTTCTCCCAGCGTTGATACCGCCGGTTTACTGGCCCTCAGTGCTGCCGATGCGTGTTGGGGATTTGCCTTACTGGATCCACTCACATGCGCTAAGCCAGAGGCCTTCATCAAAGGCTGCACCAACATAAAAAATTCCATGCAAGGCACTCGGATTGGTATTATTGGGGCTTTATTTGAGGCATGTGAAGGGGGCATTGATGATTGTGTGATGGCTGCACTGAAACAGCTCGAAGCGGCTGGAGCTACTTTAGTGAACCTAGACTGGCCCTACCTAGAAGAGGCGTACCAGTTATTTCTTGAAGGTGGCTTATCTGCCTTAGAGTTTCCTGCTTTCATCAAGACAGAACAACGCAAAGACTGGTTTGATCAATTGGCAGCCAGCACCAAAATGCGCTTTGCCCACCTGACTGATGAAGATTTAGCTCAAGCGCCACAAAAAATTGATGAAAAAAATGCCCTCATTCAATTATTTAACCAAGCTGCTGAAGCTGTATTACAGACAGTAGATTTTGCAGTGTGTCCCACCTGCCCCATCAGCGCACCAACTTTAGCTCATGTGCAAGACAATATAGATCAATATAAGGAGCGCAATTTTAAAGCTTTGCGCAATACCCAAGTGGCTAATTTACAGCAGCTATGTGCCGCCACTCTGCCTTGTGGCTCAGATGATAAAGGCTTGCCTGTGGGCTTACAGCTGATGATGGGGCACAACCAAGATGAACAATTGATGCAGTGGAGCTGCGCCGTCGAAGTCATCATAGGTGATGCTTTGCATCACTACCATTAAGGAACTCATAACCATGAAAATAGCAGGTCTTCATGCCTACACACTGCTGGCTTTGCAAGGCATGGTTTGGGGTTCGTCTTTTCAAGCCATTAAATATGCTTTAGAAGGCTTTGGCCCTATGAGTGTGGCTGCTGGTCGCATTTTCATTGCCGCCTTAGTGTTGTTGACCTATGCCATGATGCAAGGTGAGCGGCTACCACGATCGATCTCTACTTGGTCGAATTTGTTATTAATTGGATTTTTTAATTGTGCATTGCCATTTTTTTTAATCCCATGGGGCGAACAATCATTAGACTCAGGTAGGGCGGCTATTTTCATGGCCACGTCACCGCTATTTGCCATTCTTATTGCCCATTTGACTAGCAGTAACGAACACATCACGCGTTACAAAACTGCTGGGTTTTTGCTTGGATTTGTTGGTGTCTTGTGTGTCATTGGTATCGACACTTTTGACTCAGGTGTGGGCGACTTATTACCCCAATTGGCCATCATTTGTGCGGCTATCTCCTACGTTATTGCTGGGGCCATGGTAAAACGAGTCGAGGGATTAAGCAGTGCCATGATGTCTGCAGGGGTATTAATCGGCGCTTGTCTCATTACCGTACCTGCCAGTCTGTGGCTAGAAAGCCCGTTCAGCCAAGCTACCAATGTGCCTGACTCTGCTATTATTGCTCTGATATATTTGGGTCTTCTACCCACTGGAGTAGCTTTTGTAGTGCGCTTCTATCTGATCCGCCAGTACGGCTATACCTTTATTGCTCAAGTAGGCTATTTAGTGCCCATATTCAGTGTTTTCTTTGGTGTAGTGCTACTAGATGAGGTATTTACTCTTGCCATGTTTGCAGGTTTGCTGCTCATTCTTGGTGGTATTGCCCTGAGTCGCAGAGGCGCTAAAGCGCAGGCATGATGTTTAGGCTATTGATATGAATAGACCTGAGCCACCCGAGTTCTCATTACTGTTGCTTGATCCGTTCAACTCAAGAATGTGAGATGCTTTGAGTATAAAGGACCAATATAAAGGTCAAGCAGAGGTATTCAATACGTCTCTAGTCACGATAAGAGGAGCCTCTACTCAGAGTTTCAAAAAGGTTATAATGGGAGCCTCCGACCCATGCAGCTGCAAAATAAGCCAATGAATCAAGCGCAAAATATTCAACCCTTAGTGTTCAGCTTACGTCAGCATTTAGGGGCTTTACTCATACCCAAGGATACTATGAGTGATCAGGGTCAACTCACCTTAGGCAAAGTGAATGAACGACTGCAAACGCTGGGGGAGCTAAATTTAGACGTTTACCAAAAAAATCCCTTAGCTGATGTGTTGCAGCAACTAGCGCAAGCTAATGCAGTCGTTAATGCAGCCTTACCTAAACACTGCCAGAATATCGTGCGCAATGTCTCCTCTTTAGCCCAATTTTTACCCTGGTACCAAAGATCTGTAGCTAATAACTCAGGCTTTATGGCAGGCCATTGCAACGCTCAAATCATAGGTCCACAAGGATTAGAAGTTCGGCATGACATCATTGTGGGGGTCACCCTAATGCGTCCCAATATCGTTTACCCTGACCACCAGCACGATCCAGAGGAACTTTACCTCGTTTTAGGCAATGGCCGATGGCGTCAAGATCAAGGAGCTTGGCACACTCCTGGGTTGGGCGGATTGGTGTATAACCCCAGCAATGTCATGCACGGTATGAAATCCTTAGACCATCCCTTGATTGCCCTATGGTGCTTACCCTTGGATAAACCTTTTCTATCCTTTAGTCAGCCTCAGCCAACGCCTTAGCAGCCGCAATGAAATGGTCTACATCAATCTCTCGGGTTGAGAAATTGGTGACTAGGCGCACAATATTTTTACCCCAACGATCACTATAAAAATAAAAGCCTTGCGCAAGCAGATCTTTAATCATGGCACTTGGCATGTGACAAAAGAACATATTAGAGCGTGTGTCGCCTTGTATATCGATGCCGTCTATAGCCCGTAGACCCTGGTCTAGTCGCAAAGCCATAGCGTTAGCATGACGGGCGTTATCAAGCCATAAATCTTGCTTGAGATAAGCTCCTATTTGGGCCGAAATTAACCTCATTTTAGAAACTAAATGGCCTGACCGTTTGCGTCTCCATATCATTTCTTGAGCTGAAGTTTGATCGAATAGCACAATCGCTTCGGCTGCTAACGTGCCGTTTTTGGTGGTACCAAAAGACAACACATCAACACCTGCTTGCCATGTCATGGCTGCAGGAGAGCAGTCCAAGGCCACCAACGCATTGGCAAAACGAGCCCCATCCATATGGAATTTCAAGCCATTTTCTTTACAGATGCGGCCTATGTCAGACAATTCGTTTAAGCTATAAATACTGCCTGTCTCAGTGGTTTGAGTCACACTAACCACAGACGTTTGTACCGAATGAGCATCAGCCGTATTAGGTGCCGCCATAGTAGCTAATACTTTGGGAGAAATTTTACTGTCATCGCCCTCCACAAATACTAACTTGGCACCATGGGTAAAAAATTCTGGGGCGCCACATTCGTCCACATTAATATGGCTCTCTTGGTGGCAAAGCACTGCGCCCCAAGGTGGGGTATACACACTTAATGCTAAAGCGTTGGCAGCAGTGCCTGTGGCCACAAAAAATACGCTTACTGGACACTCAAAAATATCTGCCAGTGCCTGCTCCACCTGCTCACTATGACGGTCCATACCATAGGGTGCTTGAATGCCCGCGCCTGCATCCATCATCGCTTGCAATACTGCAGGAGATGCACCCGCCGTGTTATCACTTGAAAACACTTTATTAATTAGACTTGGGTCCTGACTACTGGACATTTTTACTCTCCATTAATTTGAGCCCTATGACACTAGCTGCCATAAGGCACTCAGTAAGGGTTTTTTCAGGTTTTTCTTGAGGGCAAACAAACCTACATCATAGGCTTCAAGTGCGGGCTTTACATCTAATATTTGAATTCTGTTGATGGTGGGGCTGTTATCTAACACTATTTTTGGTACCACACCAATACCTAAACCCAGGCTCACCATAATCACAATGGCCTCATTACCCGCCACTTGAGCATATATTTTAGGAGCCACATCAATACTTCTAAACCATGCATCTGTGCGCTGACGAGATAAGCCGCCTTCAGCCAAAATCATAGGCATTTGAGACCAGTCTTTTGGGTTTACTGGCACCACAAAAGGTTGCTCTAAAGTACTTTGGTCTTTGGCTGCTATAAATACTAATGGAGAGATGGTCATGGGTTTAAATGCCAGCTCCCTCGGCAGATTTTTTGGCCTAGCCGCGATGGCAAGATCCTCTTCACCAGAGATTACATGGGCGATACCTTGATCTGAGTCTCCCGTATGCAATTTAATTTCAATATTGGGATGATCCTCACGCAAGCGTTGAAATAAATCAAACAACAAACTATACACCGCCGTCACAGAGCAATATAAACTCACTTCCCCTTGCAACTGCCCGTGGGCATCTTGTACTTGGTTGCGGATCATGTGCCATTCACTGACTGCTGAGCGAGCATAGCTGACGAAGGTTTGACCTTCAGGTGTGAGTTGCACACTCCGGTTATCTCGGTTAAATAATGGTGCTCCTAACTGCTGTTCTAATTGCCTGATATTACGCGATAAAGCAGACAGACTAATGTGGCAGGTAGCGCTGGCTTTACCAAAGTGCAACTGCTCTGCTAAGGCCAAGAAATGTTTCAGGTGTTTGATGTCCATGTGCCAAACTTTAGCATAGATTTAACCTTATGTTGCTAAATATGGTACACAATGTGGCATATATATCAATTTACGAAAACACCAACAAAGGGTATCATTAATTTAGTTTTACCAGACTCCAAATTATTAAATTTAAACCACAGGGTGACCCCATGTCTAATAACTACTTTAATACCTTGCCTTTGCGTGAGCAACTTGAACAGTTGGCCAAGTGCCGTTTTATGCACATGAACGAATTTACCGAAGGTGTCGATGCACTTAAAGGCAAGAAAATGGTCATTATTGGCTGTGGTGCTCAGGGCCTTAACCAAGGTTTAAACCTGCGAGATAGTGGTTTAGACGTGTCTTATACGCTGCGCCAATCGGCTATTGACGAAAAACGTCAGTCGTTTAAAAATGCCAGTGAAAATGGTTTTACTGTTGGCACTTATGAAGAACTTATTCCAACAGCAGACGTGGTGCTTAACCTAACACCTGACAAACAACATACCCCTGTAGTCACAGCAGTAATGCCCCTCATGAAGCAAGGTGCATGCTTGTCATACTCTCACGGCTTTAATATCGTTGAAGAAGGCATGCAGATTCGTGACGATCTAACGGTCATCATGGTTGCTCCTAAATGTCCAGGTTCCGAAGTGCGAGCTGAATATGTGCGTGGTTTTGGCGTACCTACTTTGATTGCTGTGCACGAGGATAATGATCCCCAAGGCCAAGGTTTAGCCTTAGCTAAAGCCTACGCAGTAGGCACGGGTGGCCACAAGGCGGGTGTCTTAATGTCATCCTTTATCGCTGAAGTAAAATCTGACCTGATGGGTGAACAAACCATTCTTTGTGGCATGCTACAAACAGGCTCTTTATTATGCTTTGACAAAATGATCGACAAGGGCATTGACCCTGCTTATGCCTCAAAGCTCATCCAATACGGTTGGGAAACCATTACTGAAGCACTAAAATATGGTGGCGTAACCAACATGCTAGATCGCCTATCTAACCCTGCGAAGATCAAAGCTTTCGATCTGTCTGAAACCTTGAAAGACATCATGCGTCCCCTCTACAACAAACACCAAGACGATATTATTAATGGTACTTTTTCTAGCACTATGATGGCAGACTGGGCTAACGATGACGTTAACCTGCTTGGCTGGCGCGCAGAAACAGGACAAACGGCTTTTGAAAAAACCCCCGCGGGTGAGATGGAAATTTCAGAGCAAGAGTACTTTGACCATGGCATCCTCATGGTTGCGATGGTTAAGGCTGGCGTAGAACTCGCCTTTGAAACCATGACTGCTGCAGGCATTATTGCAGACTCTGCTTACTATGAATCCTTGCATGAAACACCACTAATCGCTAACACCATCGCCCGTAAAAAGTTGTATGAAATGAATGCCACTATTTCTGATACTGCAGAATATGGCTGTTACCTATACAACCATGCGTGCTTACCATTATTGAGTGATTTCATGCAGGACATTGATACAGACGTCATTGGGCGTGGCCTTAGTGGTGATGACAATGGTGTGGATAATGCGCGCCTAATTGAAGTCAACCATGCCCTTCGGAGTCACCCTGTAGAAGCCATAGGCGCCACATTGCGTGGCCACATGGCTGATATGAAGAAGATCATCTAAGCGAGATCTTTTATGTTAAAGCTGCACGATTTGTCCGTAGAATTTGATGAAGGTTTTCAACTTAAACACATTAATTGGCAAATCGAGCAGCATCAGCATTGGTTAATTACCGGCGCTAATGGCGCTGGCAAGTCTGCCCTTGCTGCCGTGTTAGTTGGCTATGGGGATATTCTGGCGGGTCACACTGAGGGCATGCCAGTGACGATCGGTTGGGTCTCCTTCGAAGCTCAAGCCGAACTCATTCAAGCCGAACTCAAAAAGGATGACGCCGATATTCTCGACGTTATTAGCCTCGGAACACCCGTGTCTGAAATCATCTTTACAGATGACATAGACCCCCTGATAGCAAAAAATTTGATTGAAAAATTTGAGCTAAATTATATCCTCGAACGGGCCTTTCGAAAGTTATCTACCGGTGAATCACGTAAAGTTATGCTCGTTAGGGCCTTGTCTTGTCATGCTGATTTATTGGTCTTAGACGAACCCTTTGATGGCCTTGATCGCGAGGCCCACGTCATGTTGCAAGACCACCTCACAGAAGTAGTGCAGCACACGCCCGTGGTCATGGTGCTCAATCGTTTTGACGAAATACCAAATTTTATCAGCCATATTGCCTACATGGAACAAGGTGAACTGCGCCATCAAGTGAAACGTGATGACGCACAAGCGTTTGCTGAGCTATACCAGCTACTGCATCTTAAAACGACAGACATGCAAGTGCCTGCGGCAGATACAGACAAGGCTGCCGCAACGTTAATGCCTCAACAGCCTCTAGTAAAACTCACCAATATCAGTATTAAACACTCTGAAATGGTGTTGATTAAGGACCTCAATTGGACCATTGAGCCCAACCAACACTGGCAATTGAGTGGGCCTAATGGCAGTGGTAAAACTGCCCTTTTGTCCCTCATTACGGGTGATCATCCCCAATGTTACTCCAACGATATTTTTGTATTTGGTTACCAGCGGGGGCATGGTGAGAGTATTTGGCAGATCAAACAACACATCGGTTACGTCTCCACTGCATTGCAATGGGAGTATCGAGTGGGCACTAGTTTGCGCAATGTGATCATCTCTGGTTTTTACGATTCGATTGGCTTGTACAGTAAAAGTAGTGACCGACAAAAGCATATTGCAGATCAGTGGTTGGCTTTATTAGGTATGCACAAGCGTGGTGATGAGCCATTTAATAAGCTATCTTACGGTGACCAACGCCTGCTTCTCATTGCTAGAGCGATGGTCAAGCACCCCCCGTTATTAATTTTAGATGAACCTTGCTTGGGCCTAGACGACATCAACCGCCAACTCGTCTTAGCCTTGATCGAAAAGATCTGTGGGGCTAAAGAAACGGCAGTTATTTACGTCAATCACCATGCTCAAGATCGTATCTTAGGTATCGATCATTATTTAGCCTTAGAAAAATCTGCAGACAATCGCTAATTGTCTCGCACGGTGACCCCGCATCAGGTAAAGTGAATTTCTTCAAACTCTACAGATTCAAGGATTAGTAATGAAAAGTTGGCTATTACTGCTTGCGGCGGTAGTGAGTGAAGTGATTGGTACCTCTGCAATTAAATATTCTGAAGGTTTCACCAAAGTCATTCCATCCATTATCGTGTTTGTTGGTTTTGGGGTGGCATTTTATCTACTTTCAATCACTCTAAAAGTCATACCTGTTGGCATTACTTATGCCGTGTGGTCGGGTTTAGGTATTGTATTTATTTCAATTGTAGGTCACTTTGTATTTCAAGAAAGGCTGGATGCTCCTGCGTTCATAGGGATGAGCTTTATTTTAGCAGGCGTCATCATTATGCAAGTGTTTTCAAAATCTGTGGCACACTAGCTTAATCAGTAATAGGTGTTCGTTATGCCCAAAGTTGGAATGCCAGAAATTAGACGTCCACAACTCATTCGTGCAACTATGGAAGTCATCAATCAAGTGGGATTCCTCAATGCATCAGTGGCCAGAATCGGTCAGCAAGCTGGAATTTCTCCCAGTATCATCAATCACTATTTTGGTGGTAAAAGTGGTCTTGTAGAAGCGACTATGCGCAGCATATTGAAAGACCTTGCGACAGGTATTAACCAGCGTTTGATCAAAGTGCCTAAGGACGATCTGGTCGCACGCATCGAAGCGATTGTAGTAGAAAATTTTAGTTCTAATCAACAAGATGAAGCGGTGGTTAAGACTTGGCTAGCGTTTTGGGCTCAAGCCATGCATGACCCCGCACTCAATCGCTTACAGCGGGTCAATGAGAAACGCCTTCTGTCTTACCTGACTTTTGAATTAAAGCGCTGCATGCCCCGTCACGAAGCACAGATGGTAGCGACTAGCATAGCGGCCCTGATTGATGGCATTTGGTTGCGCACTGCCCTCAACCCAAAAGGCATTGATCCAAGCCTTGCTCGTCAGGTGATCACGGATTACTTATCCTTGTACTTAAAAAACTGACCTCTCAACCCTAGGTAAGCCACTGGGTCGATGAGTTGATCATAACAATGACTTTCAGCAGCCATCTTAGGTAAAGCTTTGCAGTTTACCCGTTTTTAGATTCGACCCTTGGTAAGCAACGGTTGTTAATTTTGGCTAACGACTTAAATTATATAAAGCCCAAAACTCATCCACTCGCGCACCATTATAATGGTCTGTGTATTCATCTGGTAGTCGTGTTAAATCACCTTGGGTGGCTGGATGACAAATGATTTCCGTTGGTTCAACGACATTAGTTAACTGCCGTTGCCATCGGTTACGGAAAATAAACTGCTTACGCCCTGGGTATTTAAATGGCAGGTAAGATAAACCTGCGCGTTTTACAGCGCCCTTAGCTCGAAGGGAAAACCAGCACAACAGGAACTGAGGTTTACCCAACAAAGTCCAATCAAGTACCAATCGGGTATGGCCTAAGCCTAAGTTTTTAGCTTGCGGTGCGATTTGATCGATCACGCCTGGCAATAAGTGAACATGGTGATGGGAGTCAAAATAGCTCAAGGTCACACCCTGCTCCTGCAACCTCTTCACTTGGAGGGTAAATTCCACTTCGATATCTTTAAGTAACACCATCGGAAGGGAGCGACACCCAAACCAACTTTGCTTAATTAAATGCAACAAAGGTCGGGTTTGGGCGAGTCCATCCAGTTGATGTTGGCCTGTTTTTTGTCCTAACAGTAGGCCATTGGTGACGTTAAAGTGCAAGCCTAACTGAATTTGAGGCACGGCCTTCAATTCATCAAGTAGATAATCTTTATGCAGACTATTGGCCATAATAGACACCCGTTTTATGATTCCAGCTTGCGCCAACCTGAGCATGCCCTCGTTCACAGCAGGTGATATTCCCCAATCATCAGAGGTGATTTGTAGTAACTTATTTTGGCCTTGACTTAAAGCAGGTCGTGGTTGATATTCTCCTCGTAACTTTTTGTATTTGAGATGCGCTAAAGACGTAGCTGATCGAATCAGTTCACGACTTAAACTTAGGGTCGACTGAGCGTTATCATGGAGCAAGGTCACAGGTATCGAGGACACTTTGTCATTGTGACCTTGGGCCAATAGAAACATTTCTACATCATAAGAAAAGCCATGACACGTCAAATGACAAAACAACTTGGTGGCAAATTCACGGGTCATGAGTTTGATGCCACACTGGGTGTCTGATTGGTCGATACCAAATAAAAGTCTTACAGCCCGATTGTAGAGCAGGCCAAAAAGATGCCGCTTAAATAGCGCTGGTAAAAGTTCTGTGGGTAAATGGACCCGACTCGTGGGTAGTCGGCGATTGCCCACGACTAAACTTGATCCACTTTTTATGACGTCTTCAGCGTCGGTCAAAAATACCAAATTAAAAGGTAGATCTGCATCGATAAAGGCAATTAATTTATACTGCGTCGATAAAAAAGCAGATTGTAGGGCTGCACCTTTGCCTGCTGGCGCCAAGTGCTGATGCAACACAATGCGCGACTCATCTTTAAAATGAGTCAGTAACAAGGCGTGAGTCGCTTCTACTTCACTGAGCTCGCCATTGACACAAACCACCACTTCAAACAGACCATGCCAATGCTGCTGCAAATAGTCCAGCAACACGCCGACCTTCTTTACAATAAATTCGCCGCTCGCTTTAGCGGGAATAATAATAGATAAGTCTTGATGAACCATAGCGCAGTCACTAGCTCTTTGAATAAATACACGGGCTTAGTGTAATACAATCACCCCGCTCTGTCGTGATTTATCCACCGGTTTATGGCCCGCTCAGACTAACGGTTCTGGGCGGAGTCTAGGGCCCGCAAAGGACTGCCTGTGCGCTGTTTTTCATGCCATTGATCGGCAATCCAAACTTTTGCATTGGTGGGTGCTAGAGGTGTTTTACCTAAGATTAAATCAGCCGCTTTCTCTGCGACCATGATGGTGGGTGCGTTTAAGTTACCATTAGTAATGACAGGGAAAATGGACGAATCGACTACCCTTAGGCCGCTGACACCTCGGACTTTACACTCATTATCAAGCACTGCCATAACGTCATCATCTGCACCCATTTTACAGGTGCATGATGGATGGTAAGCACTTTCAACATTGGTTTTAACCCAAGCATCGATTTCATTATCAGTTTGAACGTTAGCGCCAGGCTGAATTTCTTCTCCTTTAAAAGGGTCAAGTGAGGGCTGATTTAGCAACTCTCGGGTCAACCGAATACAATCTCGCCAATCTTGTTTATCTTGCTCGGTCGTAATGTAATTAAAGGTTATTTTAGGTGCATCACTAGCTTGGTTAGACACAATGCGGATATGGCCACGACTACTGGGCTTATTGGGCCCCACGTGCACTTGATAGCCATGGCCGTCAAAGGCAGCATTGCCGTCATAACGCATCGCTGCTGGTAGAAAATGGTACTGGATATTAGGCCATTTGAGCCCAGCTCTTGAGCGAATAAAGCCACAGGATTCAAAGTGGTTGGTTGCTCCTAATCCCGTTTTAGTGAGCAGCCAGCGGGCTCCTATTAAGCCCATATTAAAGTAGTCAAGTTTGCTGTTAAGGCTGATGGGCTGTTTACATCGATATTGAAAATAAACTTCTAAGTGATCCTGCAGATTTTCACCAACGCCGGGTAAATCATGCACTAAGGGCACCTGAGCATCCGCTAATACTTGGGCGGGGCCAATTCCTGAGAGTTGCAGTAAATGGGGCGAGCCTACTGAACCTGCGCTAAGTATCACTTCGGTGTTGGCATGCACTTGCTTAATTTGTCCACCTTGAAGGTATTCTATGCCCGTGGCCTGCTTACCGTTAAACAGCACCTTTTGAGCCGTCACTTTTTTCAGCAAAGTAAGGTTGGACCGTTTGAGCGCTTTGCGTAAATGGGCATTACTAGTACTGGAGCGGACACCTTTCTTGACGGTCATGTGCATGGCGCCGAACCCTTCTTGTTGCTCTCCATTAAAATCTTTGGTGTAGGGGTAACCTGCTTCTTGGCCCGCATCAATAAAGGCTTTATAGAGGGGATTAAGGCGCATATTATTACCACCGCAGGTGCCCACTGGTCCACTCCCACCACGGTATTCGTCTTCTCCACCTTGCCAGGTTTCGGCTTGTTTAAAATAAGGTAAGCAGTCCGCATAATTCCAGCCCACTGCACCTTGTTCTTGCCATTGCTCATAATCCATGGCATGGCCACGCACATAAACCATGCCATTAATAGATGAGGAACCACCCAAAACTTTGCCCCGAGGACAGTGCATGGCTCGACCATCAAGACCCAATTCAGCCTCACTGTGAAATTGCCAAGCGTATTTTTCCGTGTTCATCGGATAAGATAAGGCGGTTGGCATTTGAATAAATAGACTTTTATCAGTGCCACCTGTTTCTAATAAGAGCACCTGATGTGCGCCACTTTGGCTCAGTCTATTGGCCAATACACAGCCCGCAGAACCGGCGCCAACAATGATGTAATCGTATTTCTGTGTCATCTTCAAACCTGCTTTACAAACCTGCTTTAATAGGGAGATTCTAAATCGTCTAAGCGCACAAACACACTTTTCACTTGCGTATAATGGTGCAGGGTCTCAGGACCATTCTCTCTGCCAATGCCTGATTGCTTGTAACCGCCTACGGGCATTTCTGCAGGTGAATCACCCCAACTATTGATCCAACATATCCCTGCTTGCATTTGGTTGATCACTCGGTGGGCTCGGCTGATGTCTTGGCTAAATACGCCTGCTGCTAGTCCAAATTCTGTGTCATTGGCGCGGGCAATCACTTCATCTTCGTCCGTGAATTTCAAAATAGACATGACGGGGCCAAATATTTCTTCTTGCACGTGCACCATGTCATCAGTGCAATCTGCAAATATGGTTGGTTCAACAAAGTAGCCATCCTTGGTCGCCACTGAGGTATGACGTTGACCACCACACACTAAACGCGCACTCGTTTGCTTGGCTCCTTCAATATAACCCAAAACTTTTTCGAGGTGTTGAGCACTAATCAAGGCTCCCATTTGAGTTTCTAAATCAAGTGGGTTCCCCAGTTTAATCGCATTAGCACGGGCAGCAACTTTAGCAACAAATTCATCATAAACCCCTGCCTGAACAAACACTCGCGTCCCATTGGTGCACACTTCACCTTGGGTATAAAAATTAGCGAGCATCGCCCCCGCTGCAGCGTTGTCTAGTTTGGCATCATCAAACACTAACATAGGCGACTTACCACCTAATTCCATGGTGATGTGTTTTAGGTTAGCAGATGAGTCTGCCATTATTTTTTTGCCAGTACCACACTCTCCAGTAAAGGATACCTTAGCAATGTCTTGATGAGCAGTCAGCATTTGACCCACTCGGTAGTCACCTTGTACGACATTAAAGACCCCGTTAGGCACCCCTGCTTCAGTAAATATTTCAGCCAGTTTCATAACACTTAAAGGGGTTTCTTCTGACGGCTTAAAAACCATTGCATTACCAGCTGCTAAGCAGGGTGCTGATTTCCAACAGGCAATTTGAATGGGGTAATTCCACGCCCCGATGCCTGCACACACACCTAATGGTTCTCGGCGAGACATAAAAAAAGCCTGCTTGCCCAGATCTTGTTGCGTGCCCTGCAAGCCACTGATCAGGCCAGCGTAATATTCAATCACGTCTGCTCCTGACATTATATCGACGCAATTAGCTTCTTGCAGTGGTTTGCCCGTGTCTAATACCTCTAATTCGGCCAATTCATCATTGCGTTCACGCAAGAGGCGAGCTGCCCGTTGCAAAATACGGGCACGTTCAACGGGTGCCATTGCAGACCAAACAAGAAAGCCTGCTTGGGATGATTGCACCGCTTCATTGACATCTTTTTGGCTGGCTTGATCGATAATACCTAGGGGCTGACCCAACGCTGGGTTGGTACTAATAAAGGTTTCATTGGAGGTGGCCCGCTGGTGGGTGCCGTTGATGTATAGGTGCGTGTGATGCATAAGATTAAGCCCGTATAGATTAAGCTAGAAATAGTTAACAAATTTTTATCGAATGAACGTTCAATAAAAGAGTGTACCCGAATAAAAAGCAATGTCAATTGTCACCAAACTAGACGCACCGCCATGGGCACAAGTACACTGTTAAGTCAGTGTATCGACATCAAATGTAGAGACTAAAAAATGCTCAAATTTTTAATAAAAAGCTTTAAATGGACAGCTATCCGGCTCTTTTTTTTAACGGCGATGTTAGCTTTATTAATTTGGAGCATTACCTTTCACCCACCGGCATTACAAGCCGAAGTCGTGGTTAATCAAGCGGCTGTGGCCACATTAAAATCAGGCCAACAAGTAAAAATACTGAGTTGGAATGTGCAATATATGTCGGGCAAAAATTATGAGTTTTGGTATGACAGCATCAATGGTGATGGGCCTGATATACGGGCCAAAAGAACTGACATAGAGCAAACATTTAAGCACGTAGCACAGCTAATTATTGAACAAAATCCAGACGTTATTCTACTTCAAGAACTGCATGATAATGCTAAGCGCACAGATTATGAAGACCAACTACAGCGCCTACTTGCCCTGCTACCTGCTGAATATAACAACTATAGTGAGGCTTTTTATTGGCAGGCAAGCTATGTACCATTACCGCAAATTATGGGTTCAGTGGGCATGAAGCTTGGGGTAATTTCCAAGTACAAACTCGGGGATGCATTACGCCACCAGTTACCCAGCATCAAGGCTGATATAATCACGGATCAGTTTAACTTTCGCCGCGCCATTCAAGAAATCAGTCTACCTGTCACTGGGGGTAGTAAACTGACATTAATGAACACCCACTTTGATGCGTTTGCTCAAGGTACAGACACCATGCAACAGCAGGTCGATTATTTACAGCGACTCTTGCGTGGCAAAAACGAAAACGGTGAGGCTTGGGTCATTGCGGGCGATTTTAACTTACTGCCGCCTGGCCAATATGAAAATTTGGCTGCCAAAGCTCGCGCTTCTTACCAACCAGAGAGTGAATTGGCTCGTATGTATAACGAGTTTAATGTCATTCCATCCCTCACGCAGACTAACGGGCCAGACGCCAGCCTTTGGTTTACCCACTTTCCTAATGGTAGCGACTTTACTGCGCCTGATCGCACCATTGATTACTTTGTTTATAGCGACCACATTCAGGTCGCTCACTCCCAAGTCATTCAGCAAAACACGTGGCATATTTCAGATCACTTGCCCATGATTGCCACCATTACCTTGCCATAATGGCCGATTTGAGTGATCTAATGGAATTTTAAAACAGATCCATTGTAAATTAATGTATTATTTTTAGCATTTTAACTATTTTAAGCATATTATTAAAAATAACTAAAAATAACATAATGTGCCAACTATTTTCCTATGGATACTGCCTCACCTGTTAAACAGAACGACTTCTTACGCGTCCATTTAAAAATTGCTCATTCAGCCCTTTGCGATGCATTTTTAGATTTATTACCCTTAGTCGTTATCATGGCATCCATAACCCTAATCAGGGTCATCATCAACCTTGCCATACCCCATCAGGAGTGGGCATGGTTACAACAACTCAATATAATGCACGTTTTTTTGCAAAAAATATTTCCAATATTAGTGTGCATGTCGATTGCCTCCTACTTTGCCACTGCTCATAGTGTGCGTGTTACCCATGCCATTGTAGCGTCGTTAGTGACGTTTACGTTTATCCGAGTTTTCACTGATCAAGAATTTAGTTTTGACCAAGGCCCATGGGATTCTTTATACAACATCAATATTATTTTGAGCCCCTTGCTAGTCATTATCTGTTTGCGTTTTATATTAACCCTGTTTGGGATTGATGAACGCACTATTAGCCTAGACTCAAATACTTTGGTGGCCGTTAAAAATTTACTCCCCATGCTCTTGGGAGTCGCGCTTGCCAGTCTCTTACTGGTGTCGCTAAACTGGCTCGCTAACCCGGTCATTGATGTCATGACGGCGTCACTTGATGGGGTATCTGATACCACCAAAAATATGAGTAGAACCTTAGTACTGCACCTTATGTGGCTTACCGGTTTGCATGGATCTAATAGCTTTGACCTCATCTTTAATACTCAATTTATGTCTCACACTTATCTAGCAGGCTTGAGCCACGCACAATTTTTTGACCTGTTTGTAGTTTACGGTGGCAGTGGTTCATGCCTTAGCTTGGTCATTGCTTTACTGTTATTGCAAAAAGACAAACATACTAAAAATTTGACTCGCGTTGCTTTGCCCATGGTCATATTTAATATTAATGAGGTACTGATTTTTGGCCTACCCATTATGTTTAACCGCGTGTTATGGGTGCCCTTTGTACTGGTGCCAATGGTAAACTTTGGCCTTGCTAGCTTAATACTTCAGTATAGTCAGTTAGTGATCAATGCGGATGGCCTGCATTGGGCTACACCAGCCCTGCTTAATATTTATTGGGCGAGTCATGGAAATTGGACTCTTGTGTTATTACAAATAGTTCTTATCGCGTTAGGGGTGAGCATCTATTGGCCATTTGTGAAGCGTTTTTTGAATATCACCAACGTGCCACGTTCCCTCATTGGTCCTAACCAAAAATTTTACATTGAAGACGGCTTAAATTACGTTGAACAGGGTGGCTTGGGAACCACGCACGATAATTATTGGAATTATCGGGTTCAGTTGTTTGATGACATCCGTACTATCGAGAACAATAATCTGGAACTCGTTTATCAGCCTATTGTGTGTATCAATTCAGGCCGTTGCGTGGGTTTGGAAGCACTCCTACGTCTGCGCACAAAAAATGGAGCACTGCTGCCGCCAACATTCATAGCTTCGTTCGAACGATCAGGTTTGGCTCCCGCCATCGATTGGTGGGTCACTCAGGAGGTTAAGAACACTTTGTTACAACACCACGGACCAGTACCTTACATCTCAATCAACATCAATCCTCAAACCTTGGCTTTTGGTTCAGCAGTTAAGCACATCGCAAAAACATTTACTGGGTTTTCAGTCAGATTTGAGGTTATTGAGCGGGCTTTTTTAGACGTTGATAAATACCAAGACAATATATCTCAACTACTAGAGTCAGGTATTAAAATATCCATCGATGATTTCGGTGTGGGTTTCTCCAACTTGTCTCAACTTTCTACAGGGGTAGCCGATCTCGTAAAAATAGACCGTTCACTCATCTTGCAACTCCATACCAAACCGGGCCAAACCCTATTTAGTCAAATATGTACCATATGTAAAAAACTTGACCTCGCCATTGTTGCTGAAGGTGTAGAAACCCCTGTTCAATATGAGTATGTTGTGCAGTCTGGGGTTAATATGGTTCAAGGTTTCTTTTTCTCGGCCGCTTTGCCTTGGCAAGAGGCCATCACTTTTTACCAACATCGGGAACTAACCAAGGGATAAAGACGTCTGCGGAGGTCCCAACCACATAGGCTGCCATGGGCATAGGGACTTTAACCCCATAAAATGATATATTGCGCGCCATGGAACAGACTGAATTATTTGAAGCGCCCAGCCCCTGTATAGGTGTTTGTGAAAACAGTCCCAAAGGTTACTGCAAAGGTTGCATGCGCTCACGGGATGAGCGTTTTGGTTGGCATACGATGAGCACTGGCGAGCAGCTTCAAGTGATGAAATTGTGCGCCCGCCGGTATCAGCGCATGTTAGAGCGCAAACAGCTAAAAGCGCAGGGTGATGTTAATCTTGAGCTAAACTTTGCTGAACCCCAATCGCCACAAACAGATTTAATTTAAACCACAGAGCCTGACAATTCGACTGTGCAGAACTGAGCAGTGAGTCATCAAAGTCTTAATCTACAGCAAGCACTGGCGTCATATGTTGCACCATGAGTTGCAAGCTCTGACGGCCTCGGAATTCATTAATATCCAAACGATAAACTAAATCTGCTTGTTCACAGGTATGGGGCCAAAGCGCCGTATCAATATTAAACTGAATGGCATCAACAAGTTCACCCGTTTGGGGATGTGCTAAAACCAGTTTTAAATGTTTTTCTCCCACCACCCGTTGTTGCACCAACATAAAGCGCCCATGAAAAGTGGGTTCTTCAAAACCTTGTCCCCATGGCCCAGCCTGCTGTAAAACGAAAGCTTGATTCAGCTGCAACTGCTGTGCACTTAACTCTCCATCTGAACGCCACTCTTGCGCCAACAAACTGTCATCAAGGTGTTCTTGTGCATAAGTATTAAGTGCGTCTTTAAAGGTGTCTAAATGTTCGGCCTGAAGACTTAACCCTGCAGCCATAGCATGGCCACCAAATTTAATAATTAGACCTGGGTGCTGAGCATCCACTGCTGCAAGAGCGTCACGAATATGGAAGCCTGCAATACTGCGGCAAGATCCCTTCAGCGTGCCAGCATCACCTTTGGCAAACACTAACGCTGGGCGATGCCACTTTTCTTTGATTCGCGACGCAACAATGCCCACCACACCTTGATGCCAATCAGGATGATACAAACACACACATTTGGGCATTTGATTATCTTGGCTAGTTTCAAGAAGGGCCAGTATATTACTCGCCTGCTGTTGCATATCGGCCTCTATATGGCGCCTTTGGGCGTTAAGTTCATCCAATTCTTGGGCTAGCTGAGTCGCGATTTGCTCATTGTCACTCAACAAACATTCAATGCCTAAACTCATGTCATCCAAACGCCCCGCAGCGTTGAGCCGCGGGCCTACGCTAAACCCAAGATCAGAGGCTTGTAGATTGTGATGCTGACGTTTGGCGATGCTTAACAGCGCTAACAAACCAGGCCGAGCTTTACCCGCTCGAATACGCGCCACACCTTGGGCCACCAAAATACGATTATTGTGTTCCATTGGCACAAGATCTGCCACAGTGCCTAGGGCCACTAAGTCTAAATACTGCGCCATATTAGGTGCTGAGATTTGTTGCTGGTCAAACCAGCCTTGAACTTGTAGTTGCCGTCTTAAGGCGGACATCACATAAAAGATCACCCCCACCCCAGCAGTCGACTTAAAAGGAAACTCACAGCCAGGTTGGTTGGGGTTCACGATGGCATCAGCTTGGGGCAATGTTTCTGCGGCTAAGTGATGGTCGGTGACTAATACCTTGATACCCAGTTCATGGGCCCGCTGCACACCAGCATGGCTAGCGATGCCATTATCCACGGTGACAATTAAATCGGGCTCACTGGCTTTTGCATAATCTACCAGGGCTGCACTGAGCCCATAGCCAAAATTGAATCGATTAGGCACAAGATAGCTGACATTTTTAGCACCCATAGCGCCCAAAGCCAATATGGCAAGGCTGGTACTTGTTGCCCCATCACAGTCAAAATCACCAACTATAACAATATGTTGTTGATTTTCTAACGCATCCACCAATAAGGCTACAGCGGTGGCGATGCCTTTTAGCTGATGATACGGCAAGAGCTGTTTGAGTTGGTAATTGACCTGCGCGGGATGACTAATTCCACGGTGCGCCAGCACTCGCGCCACCAAGGGATCAAAAGACGCCTCTAGGGCCGCATTGGAACTGCCTAAACGCAAGCGGACAGACATCAGCGGCTCCCTTAGAGCTGACTCGTCATGTATTGCTGCACCTTAGTCAAGTCGTTATCCAGCACCTGACAACGTTCTGGACGCTGCATCAAGTCAGTTAAGTGTTCAGGCAGCGGCGGCACTGCCTGCTTTGCCTTAACAACTGCATCTGGGAATTTGACTGGATGAGCAGTAGCCAAAGTAACCATCGGCACTTCGAAGTGCTGATTACACATCCGCCCAGCTTCTAAGCCAATGGCCGTGTGAGGGTCGAGCAAGTAGTTGTGCTGGTGCACAGTTTGCCTGATCACATCACAGGTTTTATCATCATTAACGCAATGACTACTAAATAGTTGCCGAGCTTTTTCCCAGCGCTGCGGCTCTAAGCTGTTAGTTGTGCCATTATTAAGGCTGCGGATTAGCTCAGCTAAGGCGGCCCCATCTCGGTCATATAAATCAAATAAGAGGCGTTCAAAATTACTAGACACCATAATATCCATACTTGGCGTTAAGGTTTGCACGAGTCCCTTTTTTTGGTATTGATTAGCGCTGATACAACGGTGCAAAATATCGTTTTGGTTAGTTGCAACAATGAGCTGTGCAATGGGTAGCCCCATATTCTTAGCTAAATAACCCGCATAAATGTCACCAAAGTTACCCGTAGGCACACTGAAAGATACGGGGCGATGTGGGCCTCCTAGGGCAACAGCTGCATAAAAGTAGTACACAATTTGCGCCATAATGCGCGCCCAGTTAATGGAGTTTACGGCGCCTAATTGACCACCCTTCAAAAACGCCTGATCAGAAAAGCTGTGTTTAACCATCTGTTGGCAATCATCAAAATTACCGCGCACAGCAATGTTGTGAATATTGTCACCCAAAATAGTCGTCATCTGACGGCGTTGGACCTCCGATACCCGCTCATGAGGATGAAGAATAAACATCTTGACCCGTTCACTGTGCCGGCATCCCTCAATGGCGGCCGAGCCTGTATCACCTGAGGTAGCGCCCATAATAACTAAATTTTGGTCACGCTTAACTAAAGCGTTATCCATGAGCCGCCCCAACAACTGTAAAGCAAAGTCTTTAAATGCCAGAGTAGGACCGTGAAATAATTCAAGTACCCACTCGTTGTGGTCTAACTGAACTAGAGGGGCTATGGCCTTATGATTAAAACCCGCATAGGTTTCATCCACCATTATTTTAAGTTCGCTACTACTGATATCATCTTCAACAAAGGGCAACAATATCTTATGTGCCAAGTCTGCATAGTTAAGTGTAGCCCAAGAAGCAATTTCTTGGTGGCTAAACTGGGGCAGAGTTTCGGGCACGTATAAGCCGCCATCACTGGCCAAACCAGTCAGCAAAACATCCTCAAAACTAAGGCTTGGAGCCAGACCACGGGTACTGATATAGCGCATATTGATTCCTACCCGTCTAAGTTTTCTACTCGAATTCGAGCCACTTCACCGTTAACATCTTGCAAAGCTTCAATGGCCTTAATGGCATCATTCATATGTCCTTCGGCAACTGGGCGAGTGAGGATGATCACAGGCACCTGAGAAGACACGTGAGTTTGCTGTCGAATGGCTTCGATACTAATACCTGCGTCACCCAGAATTTGTGTGATTTGTGCGAGCACACCAGGTTTCTCTGACACAGTCATACGCATGTAAAATGCAGTGACTACCTTATCCATCGGTAAAATGGGGCTATCTGACATGGCATTCTCTTGGAATGCCAAAGACGGCATGCGCACATTTTGATCCACTGCCATGTCACGTACAATGTCTACCAAATCTGCCACTACAGCAGAAGCCGTGGGTTCTGCGCCTGCACCCGCACCATAATACAAGGTTGGGCCAACCGCATTACCTTCAACTAAAACCGCATTCATAACACCATGAACATTAGCTAAAAGGCGCTTTTCTGGAATCAATGTGGGATGAACCCGAAGTTCTATGCCATCTTCAGTGCAGCGCGTTAACCCAAGGTGCTTAATGCGAAAACCTAAAGATTCAGCATTGGCCACATCTTCAGCAGACACTTTACTGATACCTTCGGTGTAACACTGGTCAAACTGCAAAGGAATACCAAAGGCTACAGAAGACAAAATGGTTAGCTTATGAGCCGCATCGATACCTTCTACATCAAAGGTTGGATCTGCTTCGGCGTAACCTAGTGCTTGGGCCTCTTTCAGCACATCATTAAAGGCCCGACCTTTGTCACGCATCTCAGTAAGTATAAAATTACCAGTGCCGTTAATAATGCCCGCTAGCCAATCGATCCTATTGGCCGCCAAACCTTCACGCAAAGCCTTAACAATAGGAATGCCTCCTGCTATTGCCGCTTCATAGGCGACCACAACATTATGCTTACGGGCCGCTGCAAAAATTTCATTACCATGCACTGCGATCAGAGCTTTGTTGGCCGTGACCACATGTTTGCCGTTTCGAATGGCCGTAAGTACCAATTCCTTGGCGGGTTCATGGCCACCAATGAGTTCCACCAGCACATCAACATTAGGGTTATTAGCCACCGCGAAAATGTCATCTGTAATGGATGTATTGCCTGTATCACAATGAGGGTTAGGGCGACGCTGGGCGATCTGTTCAACCGCAATGGATCGGCCTGTGCGGCGAGTAATTTCATTAAAATTACGCTGTAATACATTAAACGTGCCGCCACCGACGGTGCCAAATCCACAAATACCAACTCTTACCGGTTTCAAGGCAAACCTCATTGCGCCAGATGCGCGTATCTAATTAATGTGTAAAAACAAGCCGCATATTGTAGCTTAACAGACCTTATATGTCAGCTTATAAGCCACTCATCTGGACCATTTTTTAAAGCTTATACCCAATGCGTTTAAACACACTTCAAGGGCCAAATGCAGGTCGCCTCCCTTTGTTTTTTGGGCACAAGTGAGGCCCTTCTGACTAAAGCATACCCATGCGCTTGGCCAGCTCATTAGCGGGTAAATAACCAGGTAAAAGTTCACCCGATTCAAACACAATAGCTGGGGTGCCATTAACACCAATTTCTTGGCCTAAATTGTAGTGCGCCATTACTGGGTTTTCACATGCCTTGGGTGACTTCTGTCGGGCTTGTTTGTTGTGTGATCGCAGCTTGGCTTCAGTCAAGTATTCATTGGTATTTTCAGCACACCAAGCATCAACTAGAACTTGGTAACTAGGCGAACCTAAACCCGCTCTTGGAAAGGCTAAATACCGCACTTCAATACCCAGTGCATTAATATCAGCCATCTCTAAATGTAATTTTTGACAGTAATAACAGTCCACATCAGTAAACACATTAATGGAAGCTTTTTTCTCACCTACAGCAGGGAACACCCACACTTGCTGCGCTGGGGGAGTTTGCATTGCCCCCAGTCTAGATTTTGTGGCGCTTTGTTCGGTTAAATTCACCAACCCCTCACCATAAAGGTTTTGGTACATGGTGCCAGCAAAAAAGAAGTCTCCATCAGCACTCATGTAGATGCGATCACCAGTATTTAACAACACATTATAAATACCAAACATAGGGGTAGCTTCAATGTTGACCGCCTTCATGTCTGGATTAATTCTAGCTAAGCTCGATTCAAGTTCAGTGTATTCTGCGGCCCACACATTGGGCGCTAATAAAATAAACACTAAGGTTATTGTGGTAACCAATTTGGTAATGATTATATACATATTTTAATTCAACCCCTGGGGTGATGTTGTGAATGCAATGTTTGTAAACGCTGAGTAGCGACATGAGTATATATCTGCGTGGTCGATAAATCACTATGACCTAAGAGCATTTGAATCACTCTTAAGTCAGCCCCATGATTCAACAAATGAGTAGCAAAGGCGTGTCTAAGGACATGCGGTGATAAGGATTTTTGAATACCGGCGGTTAAACCATGCTGTTTAATACGATGCCAAAAGGTCTGCCGGGTCATGTGTTGGCCACGATTACTTGGAAACAATACCCCACTAGCCTTCACCTTTAATAATCCGGGGCGCCCTTTTTTAAGGTATGTTTGTAACCAACCTTGGGCCACTTCACCCACTGGCACTAAACGCTCTTTAGAGCCTTTGCCAAACACTTTAACAATGCCCGCCGATAAATTTAGCTGACTGACATCAAGAGCAACCAATTCACTCACCCGCAAACCACAGGCATACAAAAGTTCTAGCATAGCCTTATCACGCAGGCCTATAGGTGAAGACACGTCTGGAGCGGCCAATAAGGCTTCAACGTCTATTTCTGAGAGTGATTTGGGGATAGATCGGCCTTGCTTTGGCGCTTCTATTAAGGCTGCAGGATTAACATTAAGGCGATTTTCTCGCACCATGTACTGATAAAAACCCTTAATACTGGATAAGTTACGAGCTAAAGAACGCGGCTGAATACCTGCTTGTGAACGAGTTGCCAAAAAACCCATTAACACATGAGCCTCTGCAGAAACTAAGGTATAGCCCCGTTGGTCCAAATAGTTATGCAATTGCTGCAGATCTCTAGAATAGCTTGCCAAGGTGTTATCACTTAGACCTTTTTCTAACCAGAGGGCATCAATGTAGGGTTTGATTAGGTTAATACTTACGCTCATTTTAGATTTAAATTCGAGCCTCAATAATAGACCAACGTCAGTTTAACACAAGCCCTATCAAGGTTAAGAGTGCCGCTATAGTTCCAACTTAATTA
>ENA-OQVM01001394-OQVM01001394.1-marine-metagenome-genome-assembly--contig:-NODE-1394-length-32168-cov-6.691440_pt1 | contig 32168 bp, 32 predicted proteins | sample MGYA00237776_ERZ505498 | MGnify/ENA primary metagenome ERZ505498 (study PRJEB26159, sample SAMN06265151) | marine metagenome | isolation source: Helgoland LTER site | place: Germany:Helgoland, sampling...
ATAATTAACAAAAAAAATAATAATCTTTCATTTTTATAAGTCCTTTCGACTTGAAAAAGTCATTTATCAGTAATTGAGATTTATCATTTGCTACAGTAATAATACTCTGATAATTTTTTAATTGACTCAAGTATTCAATATTTTTTAGTTTTTTGTTGTAAATTAATTGATCAATTTTATTAGAATTATTACAAACCCAAACAAAATCAATTTTAAATGCACAAAGCTTTTTTGCAACTAACTTTCCTCTTCTTCCAGCTCCCCAAACCACTAATGTTTTATTAATATCATAATTTAATTCAACAAAGTATTTTAACTTTAAGTCAATGAAACTATTATCTGCGTAATTTGAATGATTTCTAGATGTTCTCATAGGATAATCTCTCCATAGATGTAGTACATTTTCTGATGCTATTATTTTTATTTTATTTTTGTATAATCTAAATACTAAGTCATAATCTTCTGGATAAATATTTGAATCAAATGCTCCGCAAGAAATTAAATCATCTTTATGTAACAACCAATTAGGGGAAGGAATGACACATTCTTTATATATGTGATTAAAATTATCCTTATCCTCAATCATTTTGTTAAGCCAATTTTCATATTTCTTATATCCATCACCAACTCCTTTTTTAGAAAAATATTCAACTTTTGATGTTGAAATATAACCTTTACCTTTAATTTTTAATAAGTTGTATAATTCCTTTAATTTGTTTTTGTGCATTATGTCATCACTATCCATCCTAGTTATGTAATTTCCAGAGCATTTATTAAGACCAAGCCTTAGGCAATTAATTATACCTTGTTCTCCTTGATTTTTATAAAGTTTTATTCTTTTATTGTTTTCCGAAATTTTGTTTGCTATATCATAACTATTATCATTTGAATAATCATCTATCATGATTAATTCCCATGTCTTATAGCTTTGATTAATAATTGATATTAAACATTCTTCTAGGAACTTTGAAGAGTTTTTGAAAGGAGTTATAATACTAACTAAATCACTATTAGTCAAAATATGAGTTATTAAATAAAATAGTCTTTACATAAAGCTTGTTTGACGAATCTGTCCAGCTTATAATAGTCTTATCATTATCAATTATGTTGATTTTTGGAAATCCAGATGATCTTGTATTTGAGATCTCATCAATAATGATTGATTTATTAATATCTGTATATCTATCTATTTTTTGTAGTTTAAGATATGCTTTATCATTAATATAATCCATGTAACTAATTATGGAAGAGTTTTCATTAATCATTTCGATATCAACTCTTCCTAATGGATTATTTGCATTAATTAAAATTGGATCATCAAATCCTTTTGTAATATCATCTGTGAATGCGATTTTTATTTTACTTTCTCCATCTATTTCTGTATACCAAATTAGGGACGAAGAATTATTAAAAGTAGAAATTGCTGGTCCATTTACAGGGCATCCACCAATTATCCAATTATCATTAAATACTGGTAAAGGAGTAGACCACTTAGAATTTTTATAATAAGAATAATAAATGTCCCTAGTTTCATTATTGGATCGATCCCTATAGACAGTTATTGGGGAGTTATCTGAAGTTAAAGCTATATCAGTTTGACAACAATCACAAACCTTGTTATCAATCAATTCATCCATAAGTATTACTCCATCTATATTATAAGATGTAGCCCTTAAAGTCATTTGTGGTTTTAGATTTTTATTCTCCTTAGCTAACTCGTTTTGCCTTCCGTCTAAATAGGTAGAGAGAAAATTATTATTATAATTGATAGTCGATACAAATCCATGCTCAGTTCTAGTATTGTCATTATGAAGTTTCATTGGATTATTCCAACTATTTCCTTCATCTTTGGAATTCATTACTTTAATGTCATAAGAGTATGTTTCTGATGAACTCTTTTCTAGATAGTGTACAGAAATACCCTTTTGATTATTTGTTGTAATTCTAGGAAAGTCGGCCCAATTTACAAACCAATCAGTCGAGCTATTAATTAGAGATGGAGTATTCCATTCTAAATTATTTAATTCTAATTTTGAAAAATATAGTTTACTTATATCTGAAGTATCTGAAGTTGAGATAAAACTTAAATAAGTACCTCCATTTATTGAAGTGTAAAGGTTTGGTTCAGAAGATTGATACTCCTTAGTTATAGAAATTTCTTTCAATTCAACTGATTGGTTACAGCTAACAACAAAACAACATAAAACTAAATAAAATATTAAATTTTTAATATTTAGCAGATTTTCCATTTGACAATGAATTTTTTATAAATACTCTTAAATCTTCGTTTGAAGATTCCAAATCTTCAGCTCTTAAATACATCATATGACCACTTCTATATCCTTTGTATGTAAACCTATCTTTCATCTTACCACTAGGATCAACATGCCACATAGTGTATTTTGCTTGAAAGTACGTCGTTGCACCGTCATAATAACCAGACTGAACTAATACTTTAAGATATGGATTTTGTGCCATTGCCTGCCTTAAATCATCTCTCGTTGAGTCATTTCTATTATCCCACGGCCTAACTGAACCAAACAAATTATACTTCAAATCTGTTTTAAAGCCTAAATAATTTCTTAAATAATGATTAATCGCAGGAGTAAACGAGTGCTCCCAAGAGTCTAACTCTGCGTTTGAGTCTGGTCTAGAACCCGCTAGCATTTTGTCTAAACCAAGGTATCTAGAATCTAATCTACCTATAGTATAACCACTGGTATCTCTCAATAAGTCTTTCCAAAAGAAGCTAGTAGGTATATCTAAATTATGTTGTAATATAGATTTCTGACTTAAACCAGAGTAATAAGACATTTTTTTGGCTATATTTTGTTTTTCATTTTCTGAAATAAATCCTCCTTTTGCTAAGGCAGGTATTAAAGTATTTATGGTAAATTCTTCAGATTCAGGTAAAATTTCTAGTAAATCTTTGTTTTGTAATTTCTCGTCTAGAGCATTATGATACCATGCTGCAGCGGTATAGTATGGTAAGTTAATTGCTGAACCAACAGCACCACCAGTACTATAAACTTTATAGTCAGCTGGAGAAACTAAAATTACTCCATTTAGATACATCCATTGTCTTTCTTGTAACTCTAATGATAATCCCATAACTCTAGTACCACCATAGCTCTCACCAATTATGTATTTAGGTGATTCCCATCGATTATTTCTTGAAACAAATGTATTGATCCATTCAGCTAAATATTTAATATCTGCATTGATACCAAAAAACAAACTCTTATCAGGCATTTTACCATTTTTATCTGGAATCATTCTTGAATAACCAGTATTGACTGGGTTAACAAAGACAATATCAGCAACATCTAATATAGAGTAGGGGTTATCTTTAACACCATAAGGTTGCACAGGGAAACCCTCACTATCAATGTTTAATATTTTTGGTCCAGTGTAAGCAATATGCATCCATACAGATGCAGAACCAGGACCACCATTGAAAGAAATCACTAAAGGTCTCTCACTAGTGTTTTTTATATCGGTTCTTTTGTAATATGTGTAAAATAGTGATGCAATTACCTCTCCTTTTGAGTTCCAAACTGGTTGCGTTCCTGTTGATGCAAGGTAATCGACTGACACATTTTTTATCTTTGTACTGTGATTACTAGAAATTATAGTGTCAATAGGAAGTTTTAAATCTTGACAATAAATAAAAGATGTAATTATAAATGATAATAGAGATAGATGTAATTTCATAAATTAGTTTTTAAGAAAAATAAATTTAAGGATTTTATAATTAAGAAAATACAATGTGGTTTAAAAACCTTCAAAAGCGCCTAATCCAAATAACGCATAATCGTATTTAACTGGGTCTATTGGATCTAGCTCTCTTAGTTTTTTATCCAATTCAATTAATGCTTTTGCATCATTTTGTTTTCTGCTTAATAAACCTAATTTTCTCGCTATATTTCCAGTATGTACATCTAGTGGGATTGATAAATAACTTGTAGGTATACTTTTCCATAATCCAAAGTCAACGCCATTATTATCATTTCTAACCATCCATCTTAAAAACATATTTATTCTTTTTGCAGATGATCCTTTATAAGGGTCAGCAACATGTTTTGTAGTACGATTTTTGTGAGGTAATTTAAAAAAAATGCTTTTAAATATATGTATTGAATTTTGAGTTGAGTTATTCTTGCAATTATTTGAAAAAACTGATTCTAATCCGCCATGGTTTTTATAAATATTATTCAAAGCCTTTACAAAATAAATTAAGTCAATAGAATTGAATGTTCGATGAACAAAGCTGCTAAATAATTCAAAATCTTTCTTCGAATGATTTAATATAAAATCATAAGGAGATTCATCTAATAAAATCATCATTTTTTTTGCATTTTTTATAATCACTTTTCGATTACCCCAAGATATAGTTGAAGTTAAAAATGCAGAAATTTCAATATCCTCTTTTAAAGAAAATGAGTGAGGAACCTGTATAGGGTCAGATTTAATGAATTTATAATTATTGTACTGCTTATACTTTTCATCCAGAAAAGACTTTAGATCTGTATTGTTTAACTTACTTAGCATTATTAATTAATATCACCGTCAATAATTTCAACCTTTCTATCTGCTAAATCGGCTAACTTTTGATTATGGGTAACAATAATAAAAGTTGTTTTATACTTATCTCGAATATCAAAGAACAGTTTATAGAGGTTTTTAGCACTGGTAGAATCTAAATTTCCAGAAGGCTCATCTGCAAAAATAATTTTCGGATTATTAATTAATGCTCTCGCGACTGCGACTCTCTGCTGTTCACCACCAGAAAGTTCACTTGGCTTATTATTAATTTTTTTCTCTAAATCTAGGTAACATAATAGCTCATTTGCTCTTTTTAGTAAATCAACTTGATTAGTTTTTTTTATATATCCAGGAATACAAACATTTTCAATTGCAGTAAATTCAGGCAATAATTGATGAAATTGAAAAATAAAACCAATCTTGCTATTTCTAAACGTACATAATTCTTTTTCATCTAAATTCAAGATATCAATATTATCAATAAATAACTTACAATCTTTGTTAGATGGTTTGTCTAAAGTTCCTAATATTTGCAACAAAGAAGTTTTTCCGGCTCCTGAAGAACCAACAATTGAAACAATTTCAGATTTAGAAATATTTAAATCAACTCCTTTTAAAACTTGTAAAGAATTATAATTTTTTTTTAAATTTTTGGTTTTAATCATTGTAAATAATAAATAATATTGTGAAATTACCAATTAATAATCATTAGACAAACTAGTTATTAATTATTATAATATGAAAGATTTAAATAAAGCATACTTCGCAGGAGGTTGTTTTTGGTGTACAGAGGCAATTTTCTCTAGGTTAAAAGGAGTAATTGAAGTTTATCCAGGTTACACTGGTGGGGGAGTTGCTAACCCTAAATATAAACAAGTGTGTTTAGATATTACTGGTCATGCAGAAGCTGTTGAAATTTTATATGATCAGACAATTATTTCTTATAAAACTCTATTAGAAGTATTTTTTAGTACTCACAATCCTACAACTTTAAATAAACAAGGAAATGATATTGGTTCACAATATAGATCTGCAATTTATTGTGTTAATGAAGATGAATTAAAATTGGCAAAGATTTATGTAAATGAGTTAACTGAAAAAAAATTGTTTTCTGAACTCATTGTAACAGAGCTTAAAATGTTAACTAGATTTTATAAAGCAGAAATTGAACATAAAGATTATTACGACTTAAATTCTAATCAACCCTACTGTGCGGCAATAATAAGTCCTAAAATAAAGAAACTAATGGAGCAAAATAAAGAGATTTTGAAATAACTATTTTTTAAATAAATAGCCAAAGCTCATTAATCTTAGCATACCTTTAGACATATTAATAGCCATTTTAAAGAAAAAATTAAATATGAATTTATCTCTTTGAAAGGTCAAAATACTAACAATAACTCCAAATACAAAACCAAACCAAATTAATAAAACTTGATATATTGGAAACAAAATTAGTAATCTCATTGGCCAGTATATCATTGGATGAAAATCACCTTTACCTATATTTAAAAATTCTAGTACTGGTCCAGAAAATAAAGTTGAAGCTGAACCAGTCACTCCAAAGACTATAAATATAATTACTACTTGAAAAAAGGAAGTTATACCCCACTTTTTTTTTATTTTTTCGAGCATTATTTTATTTTAAAATTTCAATAATTTGATCAGCAAGTTCTACGCCAATTCTATCTTGAGCTTCATTAGTCGCTGCACCTATATGTGGAGTTAAAGATATCTTTGGATTCATCAAAAGTTTAATTTCTGGATTGGGTTCATTTTCAAATGTATCTAGTGCTGCAAAAGAGACTTTACCATCACTTATGTTTTTATCTAGAGCCACTTCATCAACAACACCACCTCTCGCTGCATTAATAAGTCCAATACCATCTTTCATTAAATCAAACTCTTTATCGCCAATAACATATTCTTTTTGAGCTGGAACATGTAATGTAATAAAGTCTGATTGACTTAAAACGTTTTTAAAACTAGACTTTTCAAGTTTAAAATTTAAAATCTGTCTATCAAAAAATTCTAATTTTAAATTGACTTTATCGTTGTGTAAATCATAATAGATAACATTCATTCCAATGCCAAGTGCAATTTTTGCTACTTCCTGACCAATTCTACCAAATCCAATAATTCCTAGAGTTTTACCCCTTAATTCAACTCCTTTAGCAAAAGCTTTTTTAAGTTTTTTAAAATTAGAATCACCTTCTAAGGGCATATTTCTATTTGAAATATGCAAAAATCTAGCACAAGTGTATAGGTGAGCAATCACTAGTTCTGCAACTGAACCAGAAGAAGCAGCTGGGGTGTTAATTACTTTAATACCTTTTTCTTTAGCATACTCAACATCTATATTGTCCATTCCAACACCACCTCTTCCTATAATTTTTAAACTAGGACAATTATCTATAATATCTTTTCTGACTTTTGTTGCACTTCTTACAAGTAAAACTGTAATTTCATTTTTATTTATATAATCAATTAATTGACCCTGTTCTACAGTAATATTTTTAATGTCAATACCATTGTTTAATAATTTTTCTATTCCACTATTTGAAATACCATCGTTTGCTAATACTTTCATTTTTTATGCTTTTGTTTCTAATTCACTCATTACTTCTACAAGAACCTTTACGCTATCCAGTGATAATGCGTTGTACATCGACGCTCTATATCCACCAACACTTCTATGTCCATTAACCCCCTCAATACCTGCTTCTTTCAGCATAGATTCAAAAGTGTCTTTTAAATCGTTATTTATCAAATTAAACGTCGCATTCATAGTAGATCTATCTTCAATAGCAGCAAAACCATTAAAAAGTGGATTTAAATCAATTTCTGAGTACATAACAATAGCTTTTGTTTTGTTAATTTCATCTATTGCTTTAATACCTCCTAAGTTCTTTAACCATCTCATGGTTAATAAGGATACATAAATAGAAAAAACAGGTGGAGTATTGAACATACTACTTTTGTCAATCATGAGTTTATAATTCATCATTGAAGGAATATCTCTTGTCACTCTTCCAAGAATTTCTTCTTTAATAATAACAATTGTTGCTCCAGCTGGGCCCATATTTTTTTGTGCACCAGCATAAATTAAATCAAATTTCGAAAAATCTAAATCCCTGGAAAAAATATCACTACTCATGTCACAAATTAGAGGGACAGTTGATTTTTTGAAATCTTTTATTTGAGTTCCAAAAATTGTGTTATTGGAAGTGCAATGAAAATAGTCAGAATCAGAGGGAATTGAGTAATCTTTTGGAATATAATTAAAATTTGAATCTTTTGAACTTGCTAGTTCATTAACAGCTCCAAATAGTTTTGCTTCTTTAATTGCTTTATCACTCCACGATCCAGTATTTAAAAAAGATGCATTATTTTCTAAAAGATTATAAGCTGTCATTAAAAACTGTGTACTAGCTCCACCTTGTAAAAAGAGCACTTTATAACCTTTGTTTTTAAGGTTTAATAAATCTAAGGCTATATCTTTAGCCTCTTCTATTACATCAACAAATGCTTTGCTTCTATGTGATATTTCTATGAGGGATAAACCACTTTGATTAAAGTCCATTATAGATTCTGACGCTTCTAATAATACTTGTTGTGGAAGTATACAAGGACCTGCACTAAAATTATGTTTTTTCATATTTTGAAATTAAACAACAAATTTGGTAATTATTAATCTAAATATGTTGTTTTTTAAGATAAGTTTTAAACTATATTGTTAACAAAAAATTCATTACATCAATGTTGTCAGCATATTGATTTAAAGAAGGGTTTTGAGTTTCACCAAAATCAACTTTTCCTTTAAATTCAATATTACTAACTATGCATTGAATCTTATCTTCTTGTTGATTTATTTTTTCTCTTAAAAGTGAAATATTATTGTAGTATTCATAGTTAATTGTAGAAATAGGGGAGTGCATTTCTTCCCCCTCATTAACAATAAAAAATCCATTATCAAGAAACTTATATTCACTCATTAAGTATATAGCCTTATTATAGTCATAATTATTAGCATATTTATGATTATTAATTAATTCTTTATAACTAAATATTGAGTTAAAAAATGAATCAAAATTGTAATTTCTAGGCACATATAACTTAGATACATTTCTACACCCAAGACCAAAATATGTTAATATGTCATGGCTTAAAGATTTTAAATCACAATCAGACTCTTCTCCATCTAAAATTGCTATCGAATTTCTGTTTTTTCTAATTATTGAATTTTTATTTTTAAAATAGTATTCAAAATACCTACTTGTATTATCAGAACCAGTAGCGATTACACCATGGTAATCTTTTAGCATATTATCTAAATAAACTACTCTGTCAGAATCCAGATTAATTAAATCTGTTAAAAATGGAAGAATAAACTTATCATTATTAGATAATTTAATAATAGAATTATGTCCAGATAAAAAAACACAAATAAAATCATGAAAACCAACTAAGGGAATATTTCCAGCCATTATTATCGCAATATTTTTTCTTGAGTTATTGTTTAGATCGTATTTATTTAACCATTGTTTTAGGTTTGTTTTAGTTAATTTTTCTGACCAGTAAGTTAAATTGACTTTAATATTCTCATCTGTAAACCATGGGTTTATAGATTGAGTCTTGATAATAATCTTTTCAAATTCAGCTAATTTATGATCTTTATTTATATCATATTTTTCATCTAAATAATTCTTTAAAAATTTACCAATTTTACATATTATTTCTATTCTCTGATTTATATTCATTTATCTACTTGGTTTTAATTTCTTTTAAAATTACTTTTGTATCAAATTTATAAAACAATAATCATATGGCAATCATTATTACCGACGAGTGTATAAACTGCGGTGCATGTGAAGCTGAATGTCCAAATACAGCCATATATGAAGCTAGTGATGATTGGAGGTATTCAGATGGTACTAGTCTTAAAGGTGATATAGTCTTGACCTCCGGTAAAGAAGTTAATGCTGAAGTGGTTCAAGAAGCAATTAGTGACGAAATATTTTATATAGTGCCAAGTAAATGTACTGAATGTGTTGGCTTTCATGAAGAACCACAATGTGCAGCTGTTTGTCCTGTAGATTGCTGTGTTCCTGACGAAGATAATGTTGAAACTGAAGATATTTTAAAAAGAAAGCAACAATTTATGCATCCAAATAACTAATGAAGGCAGGGATAGTAGGATTACCAAACGTAGGAAAATCAACTTTATTTAATTGTTTATCAAATTCAAAAGCACAAAGTGCGAATTTTCCTTTCTGTACAATTGAACCTAATATAGGAGTGGTTAATGTTCCAGATAATAGATTATTAACTTTAGAAAGCCTTGTTAATCCAGAAAAAGTTATTCCAGCTACAGTTGAAATTGTTGATATTGCAGGATTAGTTAAAGGCGCTAGTAAAGGGGAAGGATTAGGTAATCAGTTCTTAGGCAATATTAGAGAAACTGATGCAATTATCCATGTTTTAAGATGTTTTGACAACGATAACATTATTCATGTAGACGGCTCTGTTGATCCAATTAGAGATAAAGAAATAATTGATTTAGAATTACAACTAAAAGATCTTGAAACTGTAAATAAAAAATTAGAAAAGACAGTAAGAACTGCTAAAACAGGAAATAAAGATGCTCAAAAAGAATTAATTATTTTAAATAAGATTAAATCTCACTTAGAATCTCTTAATTCAGTGAGATCTATCGATTTTGATAATGAAATTTATTTAGCTTTTGTAGCGCCATTGCAATTAATAACTGATAAACCTGTTTTATATGTTTGTAATGTTGATGAAAATAGTGCAATCACTGGCAATCATTATGTTGATTCAGTCAAAAAACTAGTATCGGATGAAAAAGCAGAAGTAATCATTTTGGCAGTGGCTATTGAAGCAGATATTAATGAGCTAGATGATTTTGAAGAACGAAAAATGTTTCTAGAAGATTTAGGATTGTCTGAACCAGGTTCGTCTAAATTATTAAGATCAACTTACAAGTTACTCAATCTACAAACATACTTTACTGCAGGTGTAAAAGAAGTTAGAGCTTGGACTATTAGCGTTGGCTCTACTGCTCCCCAAGCTGCAGGAGTTATTCACACTGATTTTGAAAAAGGCTTTATTAGAGCTGAAGTAATTTCTTACGAAAATTATGTCAATTATAAAACTGAATTAAAGGTCAAGGAAGCAGGAAAAATGAATGTTGAGGGAAAAAATTACATTGTAAAAGATGGTGATGTAATGCACTTTTTATTCAATGTATAATTTTTAACATTCATTAAATACTTTGTTAATTACTTTACCATTTCTTGATTTCTTTTTTTAGTTTGATATACTATATTAGCATCATTCTTATATATATAAATTAAATGTCACCAAATAATAATTATACAGAAGATAATATTCGTTCTTTAGACTGGAAAGAACATATTAGAATGCGTCCTGGTATGTATATAGGCAAACTTGGCGATGGTTCATCTCCAGATGATGGTATATATATCTTGTTAAAAGAGGTTCTTGATAACTCAATTGATGAATTTGTAATGGGTGCTGGTAGAACTATTGAAGTCTCTATAAATCAAACTAAAGTTACTGTTAGAGATTTTGGACGTGGTATTCCTTTAGGAAAAGTAGTTGATGTAGTTTCAAAAATGAATACAGGTGGTAAATACGATTCCAAGGCATTTAAAAAGGCTGTCGGTTTAAATGGTGTGGGTACAAAAGCAGTTAATGCCTTGTCCGACTATTTTAGAGTAGAATCTACCAGGGAAGGATATTCTGTATCTGCAGAGTTCAATCAAGGTAATTTAACTAATCATAATGACAAAATAGAATCTTCTAGAAGAAAAGGCACAAAGGTAACTTTTGTTCCTGACCAAAGTATTTTTAAAAATTTCAAATACAGAAATGAATATATTTCTAGAATGCTTAAAAATTATGTTTATTTAAATCCAGGTTTAACTATAATTTTTAATGGCGAAAAATTCTTTAGTGAAAATGGATTAAAAGATTTACTCAGTGAAAGAATTAACGAAAGTGATATGTTATATCCGATTGTACATATTAGTGGTGAGGATATTGAAGTCGCTATCACTCATAGTAAGACTCAATACAGTGAAGAGTACCATTCTTTTGTTAATGGGCAAAATACAACACAAGGAGGAACTCATTTATTGGCTTTTAGAGAAGGATTAGTAAAAACTATACGAGAATTTTATGGTAAAACCTATGACTCATCTGATATCAGAAAATCTATTGTTTCAGCTGTTTCAATTAAAGTGATGGAACCTGTATTTGAAAGTCAAACTAAAACAAAATTAGGTTCTACTGATATGGGTGGGGATTTACCAACAGTCAGAACATACGTTAATGATTTTTTAAAAAACAGTTTAGATAATTATTTACACAAAAACCCTAATATCGCTGAATCTATTCAAAGAAAAATATTACAAGCAGAAAAAGAAAGGAAAGAACTTTCTGGTATTAGGAAGTTAGCAAGAGATAGGGCTAAAAAAGCAAGTATCCATAATAAAAAACTTAGAGATTGTAGAATTCACTTAGGTGATCTTAAAAATGATCGCAGACTAGAGTCGACTTTATTTATAACAGAGGGTGATTCTGCATCTGGAAGTATTACTAAATCAAGAGATGTAAATACTCAAGCTGTATTTAGTTTAAAAGGAAAGCCACTTAATTCTTATGGCTTAACTAAGAAAATTGTTTATGAAAATGAGGAGTTTAATTTACTTCAAGCTGCTTTAAATATAGAAGAGTCTATTGAATATTTAAGATACAACAATGTTGTTATTGCTACGGATGCTGATGTAGATGGCATGCATATTAGACTACTTTTAATTACATTTTTTCTTCAATTTTTTCCTGAGTTGATAAAACAAGGTCATATTTATATACTTCAAACTCCACTTTTTAGAGTAAGAAATAAAAAAGAAACTATTTATTGCTATTCTGAAGATGAAAGAATAGATGCGATATCAAAATTAAAACCAAGCCCTGAAATAACAAGATTTAAAGGTCTAGGTGAAATTTCACCTAATGAATTCAAACATTTTATTGGTGATAATATTAGATTAGACCCAATAATGTTAGATGAAGGTATGTCAATTGAAGATTTACTTAGTTTTTATATGGGCAAAAATACACCAGACAGACAAAACTTCATTATAGAAAATTTAAAGGTTGAACTAGATTTAATTGATAATAAAAAATAATGATAGAGGAAGAAAATAACCATATCAATCAAATTGCTGACAATAGTGAATCTATCACTAGAGTAACTGGTATGTACAAAGATTGGTTTTTGGATTACGCATCTTATGTTATTTTAGAACGTGCTGTTCCTGCTATAGAAGATGGTTTTAAACCTGTTCAAAGGAGGATAATGCAATCAATGAAAGATTTAGATGATGGTAGATATAATAAAGTAGCAAATATTGTAGGTCATACAATGCAATATCACCCTCATGGAGATGCCAGTATAGCTGATGCCATGGTTCAAATTGGTCAAAAAGATTTATTAATTGATACACAAGGAAACTGGGGTAATACTTTAACTGGTGATAGAGCTGCTGCTTCAAGATATATTGAAGCAAGAATATCAAAGTTTGGCTTAGATGTGATATTCAATCCTAAGATCACCAAGTGGCAGGCATCTTATGATGGAAGAAGGAAAGAACCTGTTAATTTACCTGTTAAATTCCCTTTATTATTAGCCCAAGGTGCTGAAGGTATTGCTGTAGGGCTTTCTACAAAGATTTTGTCTCATAATTTTATTGAACTAATTGATTCGTCTATTAAGCATTTGCAGGGAAAAAAAATCAATATTGTTCCAGATTTTATTACTGGAGGCATAGCTGATTTTTCAAATTACAACGATGGTAAAAGAGGAGGTAAGGTTAGACTTAGAGCAAAAATATCTACTGTTGATAAATCTAAATTACTGATTTCTGAAATTCCTTATGGAACTACAACTACTTCTCTTATAGATTCGATCTTAAAAGCAAATGATAGAGGCAAGATAAGAATTAAAAAAATTGATGATAATACTGCATCAAAAGTTGAGATTTTAATTTATTTACCAAATGGTATTTCCCCTGATAAAACAATTGATGCCCTATATGCATTTACCAATTGTGAAACATCAATTTCTCCATTAGGATGCGTTATTGAAAATAATAGACCTCTTTTTATTGGGGTTTCTGATATTTTAAAAATATCTACAGATAATACTGTGGAATTATTAAAACATGAACTTTTAATAAAATTAGGTGAATTAGAAAATCAATGGCATTATTCTTCTTTAGAAAGAATTTTTATTGAAAATAAAATTTACCGTGACATAGAAAACCAAGATACATGGACTGGGGTTTTAAAAGCCATCGATTTAGGTTTGCGCCCTTTTACTGAGGTCCTTAAAAGAGATGTAGTAGAAGATGACATTATAAGGTTAACTGAAATTAAAATTAAAAGAATTTCAAAATTTGATATTGAAAAGGCAAGTGATAAAATTATTGATCTTGAAAATCAAATCAAGAATGTTAAATTTAATTTAGATGATATTATTAATTTTTCGATTAATTATTTTAAAAACTTAAAGAAAGATTATTCTGAAAATAGAGAAAGAAAGACTGAAATAAAATTATTTGATGATGTTGATGCTACAAAAGTAGTCATTAGAAATACTAAACTATATGTCAATAGAGAAGAGGGCTTTATTGGAACATCTCTAAGAAAAGACGAATATATATGTGATTGTAGTGATATTGACGATTTAATAGTCTTTACAAAAGATTGTAAAGTCGTCATCACTAAAGTAGACTCAAAAACATTTATTGGGAAAAATATTATCCATGCTGCAGTTTTTAAAAAGAAAGACAAAAGGACCATATATAATATGATTTATAAAGATGGAGATAAAAATTTTTATTATTTAAAAAGATTCGCAGTTTCAGGTGTTACTAGAGGTAAAGTTTATAATTTGTCTTCTGCAAAAAAAGTTTCTATTGTCTCATATTTCTCTGCAAACCCAAATGGTGAAGCTGAAATAGTTTCTTTAATTCTTAGACAGTCCTCTAAATTAAAGAAATTCAAATGGGACATTAATTTTTCTGATTACTTAATAAAGGGAAGGTCATCTAGAGGTAATATTGTTACAAAACACAATGTTAACAAAATTGAATTAAAAGAAAAAGGTGTATCTACCTTAAAACCCAGAAAAATTTGGTTTGATGATGCGGTTCAAAGATTAAATGTTGATGGTAGGGGGGAATTGTTAGGTGAATTCAGCGGAGAAGATAAGTTGTTAGTAATAAGACAAAATGGTATGCTTAAAACAATATCACCAGAAATCACAACTCACTTCACAGAAGATATGATTGCTTTGGAAAAATGGTTACCAAAAAAACCAATTTCAGCTGTTTATTTTGATGGAAAGAAAGAAAAATATTTTTTGAAGAGATTTTTAATTGATAATGAAAATAAAGAAGATACGTTCATTTCTTTAAATAAAAATTCTTTTTTAGAAATTGTTTCTACCGATTGGAAACCCATAATCGAATTAGTTCACTACAAAGAACGTAATAAGGAGCAAAAACCAAATACTGTCGTTGATATTGAAAATTTTATTTCAATTAAGGGTATTAAGGCTCAAGGTAATCAGTTAAGTAGTAATAAACTTAGGCAAATTAATATTTTAGAATCGAAGGAATATTTACCCCCAGTTGAAGTTTCAGCAAATGAAATTGAAGTTATAGATGAGAAAGAAGTAAGTGAAGTTGTTAATGATGTTAAAGATATTGATAAAGGTCAAACAACTTTATTCTAAAATAGTTGCATTTCCCTTTTGTTTTGTTGTTTCCCCTACATAAGAATATTCAAAATCATAAGAATTTTTAAACGTTCTTAATATCTTTACTAGCACTGGTTTTTTCTGAAGTAAATTCTTGGGATTAATGGTAGTAAATACTACTTCACAATCATTAATCCATCTCACATAACTTGAATCAATTTCATTATTGAAAGTTTCTACTTGAATACTATCATTTCTTTTAAAAACAGATGTATATTCTATACCATCAATATTAATTACACTTTTAAATGAACCGTTTTTAAAATCATTACAAACTCTTTCTTGATTTAAATTACAACTACAAAAAGAAATTAAAATTAAGAGGTAAAAATATTTCATACTTAAACTGATTGATTTAAGATGCAATTTAATTAAATATTCTAACTTAGCTGTCATCACAAAAAAGAATAAATCATCGAACATCTAATAAATATTTTTAACAATTCAAGGTTAAGCCGATTGTCGAGTAAATATTTGACTAATGATGATTTACATTTGAGTCAATTAGGACCTATATTTAAGATAAAAAAACTCGGATTTAGCGTCAATAATGAAGATATAAAAGTTGTTCAGGTTGGCAATGGAGATATTCAGATTCTTGCATGGTCACAAATGCATGGAAACGAATCAACTTCAACAAAGAGTCTACTTGACTTTCTTAACGCTTTAAACAATAATGAATTTAAAAATATTTTAAATAAATGTACTTTACATTTCATTCCTATATTAAATCCTGATGGAGCAAGACTTTACACTAGAAATAATTATAATAAAGTTGATTTAAATAGAGATGCTAAAATCAACTCTCAACCTGAATCAAAAATATTAAATAACTACTTTCTAAAAATCAAGCCTGACTATTGTTTTAATCTTCATGATCAAAGAACAATCTATGGTAGTGATAATGACACTAACCCCTCTGGATTAAGCTTTCTTTCTCCATGTTATGATATTAATAATTCTATTAACAGTAGTAGAATTAAGTCTATGTACATAATTCAGCATATTTACTCTAAATTGTCTAATGTTATTAGAAACAGAATAAGACTATATAATGATGATTATAATGAGAATTGTTTCGGTGATCATTTTCAAAAAAAATGTTCTTCTACGATTTTATTTGAGTCAGGTTTTTTTGAAAACGATTACAAAAGAGAAGTAACAAGAAAGTATATGTTTCTTTCCATCGCTATTGCTTTAGAATTAATTTCAAATAATATAATTAATGACAATGTTAATGTTGATAAATATGAGCATATACCAAAAAATGCAGTAAGGTTTTATGATATTATTTTAAGAAAAGTTCCAATTAATAATTCATCACTTAATATAGGTGTAAATTACAGAGAGATACTTAATGATAAAACTATTTCTTTTGTCCCTTATGTTGAATCTATAGGAGATTTAGACAATTTAAAAGGACACAAAGAAGTTGTTTTTCCATCTCATTATTTTAAAGAATTAAATACAAATACTTTTACACTCGGATCTAAAATGAATGAATCATTAATTAAATCACTAAATTTGTAGTTAAAATTTACTTAAAATGATATTTTAATGAGAATAATTTAAAGATTTTCTATAAATTAGTATTTTATTTAAATATTTCTCATATGCAACACAAATTTAAATTAGATGAAATAGATCATCAAATTCTTGACATGTTAATTGATAACACCAGAATACCTTTTACTGATATAGCAAAAAAATTATTAATATCTGCTGGTACAGTGCATGTGAGAGTAAAAAAAATGGAAGATGCAGGTTTAATTAAAGGTTCTTCACTGATTCTTGATTATAATAAATTAGGCTATTCCTTTATTGCTTATGTTGGAATTTACTTAGAAAAAACATCACAACTATCTTTTTTAATAGAAAGAATTAAAGAAATCCCAAATGTTACTGTTGCTCATATCACAACTGGTAAATTTAATATCTATTGCAAGATAAGAGCTAAAAGCACAAAAGATGCAAAGGAGATTATCTTTAAACTAGATGATATAGATGGTGTTTACAGAACAGAATCAATGATATCTTTAGAGGAAAGCATTAATGATAAGAAAAGATTAATGCATGCCATTTTTAGTGATATCTAAATAGTTTTTTTTTAAGAGAATTCATTTAAAAACTTAAATGATTTTTTTATTGTATTTACATCTACCTTCTGATCAAAAACAGGTTCACCTATTGTTTTTAGTAACACAAAATTAATTTGACCGTTCTTATTTTTTTTATCAAATCTCATTAGTTTAATAATTTCTTCTATTTCCTGATCTGTAAAAATTATCTTTTCAAAATTTATTAATATAAATTTATTAATTTCTGAGTTTAGTTTCTTGTTGAAATTATGTATTACTGTGGATAAATGTCCTTCAATTATCATTCCTAATGCAATACTATGACCATGAGATAAATCTTTACGACTATTTGTGTTTAAACAATAGGTCTCAATAGCATGACCAGCAGTATGACCATAGTTTAAAAACTTTCTTAACCCTTTTTCAAAAGGGTCATTATCCACAATTTTACTTTTGATTAATATCGAATTAAAAAAACAATTTCCAGGACAAAATGTATTAATGTTAATTAATTTCATAGATTCCCAATATTTTATTCCAGTAATTAGTGAATGTTTAATCATTTCACTAAAACCTGATTTAATTTCTTCTAAAGGAAGTGTTTCTAAAAAAGCTGAATCAATAATAACCAAAGAAGGATTATTAATAACACCAATTTGATTTTTTATGTTATTTAAATCTATTCCAGTTTTGCCACCAATTGAGGCATCAACCATAGCCAGAAGGGTAGTGGGAACATTAATAAATTGTATTCCTCTCATAAATGTTGATGCTACAAATCCACCTAGATCAGTAACGACTCCACCACCTAAGTTGATAATCAGAGAATTTCTATCTAAACCATAATCTGAGATACTAGTCCATAGATCTTCACAGGTTGATAAATTCTTATTTTTTTCTCCAGAACTAAAGGATATATTAGCTGTATCACATGTTTTATCAAATTTTGAGTAAAACTTTTCAAGGCATAGTAATTTTGTATTCGAATCAGTTAAAACAATAATTTTTGAAAAGTTATTTTTTTTTACAAAAATATTTAGCTCTTCATAAGCTTTATTATTAAAATGTATTGGGTAATTATTTGTAATAATTGAGTCCATAAATCAAAAATATATTATTAATAAAAATAGTAGTTTAAAGTTTATAAGTTAGAATGTATATGAATATATTTGTATTGTATTTTTATATTATGCAAGATAATTTATTTGACAATACTGAAATAGCCTTTAAGGATAAATCTGTATTTGCTCTTTATCGTGGTTATATTATTTTTAAAATTATTTCTTTTCCACGTATTGTCTCTTTTGCAAAATTTATTTTGAGTTTTAAATTAATTTATCCCTTAACAAAACTATTACTTAAAAACACAATTCTCAAGCAGTTTTGTGGGGGTCAAAATGAAGACGATTGTAAAAATTTAATACAGGATTTAAATTCCAGAAATGTATATTCTATTTTAGATTATTCTGTCGAAGGGCTAGAAAATGAACTTAGTTTTGAGGAAACTGTTTCACGCACATTAAATTTAATTGAATTAAATACAAGTAATAACTTTCCATTTATTGTTTTTAAACCTACTGGAATCGGTCGTTTTGATCTATATAAAAAAAAATCGTCTAAAGCTAAATTATCTGATTTAGAAAAAACTGAATGGTCAAAAGTACTATCCAGATATGATATTATTTGTGATACTGCTCAAAAAAAGAATGTTTCTGTATTAATTGATGCCGAAGAAAGCTGGATACAGTCAATTATTGATGAGATATATGAGAATTTAATTGTAAAGTATAATTCAAAAAAGGCGGTCGTCTACAATACAGTTCAGGCTTACAGAACTGATCGATTAGAATATTTGAAAAAACTTTACCAAACTTTTTCTTCTACAGATTTTCATCTTGGTGTCAAATTAGTTAGGGGAGCTTACATGGAAAAAGAAAGACAAAGAGCAAGATTTTTAAATTATATTGATCCTATTCATAAAAGTAAAAATGACACTGACAAATGTTTTAACAATTGTCTAATTTTTATGTTTGAAAATGTTGAATTATTTTCGATTTTTATTGGTAGCCATAATGAAAAGAGTAATTATTTAGCTTTAGATTATATTAATAAATATAATATTAAAAAAAATAAAGTTTGGTTTAGTCAATTATACGGAATGAGTGATCATATTAGTTATAATCTTTCGGATAAAGGATACAATGTGGCTAAATACCTTCCATTTGGTCCTTTTAAAGGAGTAATACCATATCTATTTAGAAGAGCTGAAGAAAATACAGCCATTGAAGGTCAAACTTCAAGAGAGTTATTTCTTTATAAAAAAGAAATAAAAAGGAGAAATTATTCAAAGCTGTAATCAAAAACTTTTACTTCTCTTGCACAATTCTCTAGACTAACTGAATAGTTTTTTGTATTTATAATCTTTTCAATTACATACACATTACAGCTATCAAGTTTAGTATTGCTTTTAGAAAAATTAACGTCCCCGTTTTTTAAAATATCTTGAACCTGATTGGCTGTTATAATATTTTTTGCAAATGCAGAATGTAGTTTTTGTGAGTAATGAACATTTTTACTATTAACATCATTTAAAACTCTAGCATCAGGAAGATAGGGGAATTTTGTGTTTTTTTTATCCCATATAAAAGTTAGAATTAAAATGCCAATTAAAAATCCACCCATGAAATAAATGAGTCTATTACTTAATTTCATAATATGTTGTTTATGTCATTATATTTAATATCTAGTATTTGACTTAAAACCATTTTGGTACTTAAACCATTATATAAGTATACACCTTTTTTAAAAGAATTGTTATTTCTTATAAAATTTTCAAAGCTTCCAAATTTCACAGATTTAACTAAATATGGAGTTATTACATTGCTTAAGCATAAAGATGAAGTTCTTGAATATCTAGAAGGTATGTTGGGAACACAATAATGTATTACATCGTGTTTTACAAATGTAGATTTATCATGACTTGTTAATTCACTTGTTTGAAAGGTTCCACCAGTGTCTATACTAACATCAATAATAATGGCTCCTTTTTTCATTTTTAATACCATATCTTCAGAAATTACAGACTCAGAGCTAGTACTGCTAGTGATTGTTCCTATAGCAACATCACATCTCATCAATGCTTTTAAAAGTTGTTTCTTTTGTATTGTTGAGCTGTATATTGGATTGCCAATTAATTTTTGAATTTTATTTAATTTAAAAATTGAATTACTAAAAACTTTTACACTAGCTCCTAATCTTGTTGCTGTTAATGCAGCAGCCTCGGCAATTTTATCAGAACCAATAATAACAATTTCTGTAGGTGGAACGCCACTAATATTTCCCAAAAACAATCCTTTTCCATTTGTGTTTACATTTGACATAAGCTCTGAAGATATTAAAACTGCAGCTTGGCCAGTAATATCGCCTAATTGATCTGAAACAGGAAAGTATCCATCATCTTCCTCTATAAATTCAAAGGCAACACAAGTAATTTTTTTATTAATAAGTTTGGTGATATATGGTGAAGATTGTTTTTTTAATTCTAAAGCAGAAATTAAAATTGAATTTGGCTTGATTAAATTAATTTCGAGATCTGTTAGTGGAGCAATTTTTAAAATTAAAGAACATTTGTATACTTCTTCTTTAGAATTTACAATTTTAGCGCCAGCTTCTGAATACTCTAAATCTGAAAAGTTTGAGCCTAATCCAGCTCCAGATTCAATAAATATTCTAAAATCATTCGAGGTTAGATAACTAACAGAATCAGGAGTTAGACAAATTCTTTTTTCGTTATTTTCATCTTCCTTTGGGACTCCAATTATAAATTCTTTTTTTATTTGGTTTAACTCAAGTCTTTCTTCTTGTGGTAAAAGTTGTTCTTTACTAAATGGATAATTTATTTTATTCATTTATATCTATTTCTATAGTTCTGGTATCATCTTCTGATTCCTTAAAATTAATATAATTTACATTATTAGGTATTAAATTTGGTATTTTTTCTGCCCATTCTAAAAAACACCAATTATTTTGAGAGATATAATCTTCAACTCCAATATCAAGAGCTTCATATTCATTTTCGATTCGATAAAAATCAAAATGAAAGACAGTTGATCCATTTGCATTGTATTCATTTACTATTGAGAAAGTTGGGCTAGAAACATTATCTGTACTTCCAAGTCTATTAACCAATGCTTTTATTAATGTTGTCTTTCCAGATCCCATAACTCCATTAAAAATTAAAGTTTTACAAGTTGCATTTTTAAGTATAAAATCAGCTGCTAAGCTTATATCTTCCAGGTTGTAGTTTATTATTTTATTCATATTTACTTCTTAGGCTCTAAAACAACATAAGGAATTATCATTTCTTCCATAGAAATACCTCCATGTTGGTATGTGTCTTTAAAATATGAAACATAATAATTGAAGTTATTTGGATAGGCAAAGAAACTATTATCTTTTGCAAAAATAAATGGACTATTAATAGAAACAGAAGGTAGGCCAATTTTATTTGGCTCCATAAAAGAAACTACCTCTTTATAGTTAAATGATAAGCTTTTACCTGTTTTATATCTAAGATTTGAGCTTAAATCTTTATTTCCAATAACTTTAGTTGGATTTTTTACATTGATAGTTCCATGATCTGTAGTTATTATTAATTTAAAATTAAGTTCTGCAGCTTGTTTAATTATCCCCATTAGAGGAGAATTATTAAACCAACTAGCAGTTAATGATCTATAACTTTTGTCATTAGAAGCTAGTTCTTTAATCATCTCCATTTCAGTTTTAGAGTGAGATAACATATCAACAAAGTTGTATACTAATGTAATTAAATCATTTTCAGCTTTAGATTTAAAATCATCTTCTAACTTTCTGCCATTTTTTAAATTTGTTATCTTAATGTACTCGTTTTTTAAATTAGATAATCCCAATTTTTTTAAATTTTCTTGTAGTAATTCATTTTCATAAAGATTTTTACTTCCGTCTTCGTGGTCAAATTTCCAATATTGAGGAAATTTATCCTTAATATTTAGTGGCATTAGTCCAGAAAATAAAGCATTTCTGGCATATTGAGTAGCTGAAGGTAAAATACTAAAATAAGGCTCTTCCAAAATTTTGTTATAATATTTTAAAATGTAAGGCTCAATAGTTTTCCACTGATCATATCTTAGATTATCAATAACCACAAATAAAGTTTTTTGAGAAGATGATATTTCATTTGTTAATCTATCGGAAATTAGTCGATTTGAAAGTATGGGCTTATCCTCAAATCCATTGATCCAATTTTCATAGTTCTTATCAATAAACCTTGAAAATGAGTTATTACATTCAGTTTTTTGAGAAATTAATATCTCTTCCATTGTAGATTCACCAGTATCATTTAATTGAAGTTCCCAGTATATGAGTTTTAAATATAGATTTATCCAATCTTGATAACAATTAGCAGAAGATAAATCGTTTGAGATTTTTCTAAACTCTTGTTGGTAATTTGTTAAAGTTCTCTCTGAAACTAATTTAGACTGAGAGAGAGCTTTTTTTAGACTCAATAAAATTTGATTAGGATTAACTGGCTTGATTAAATAATCAGATATTTTATTTCCTATTGCATCTTCCATTATGTTTTCTTCCTCACTTTTGGTAATCATTATAATGGGAACATTGTAGTCAAGCTCATTTATAATATTCAAAACCTCTAATCCACTTAAACCTACCATGTTTTCATCTAATAATAGTGCTGAATATTTATTGTTTTTAAACATCTCTATACCTTCAACTCCGTTATTAGATACATCCAATTCGTATCCTTTATTTTCAAGAAATATTATCAAGGGCTTTAATAAATCTATTTCATCATCAATCCAAAGAACTCTCATGGTTAAGTAATTATAATTATTTAAATATATAAAACGTATAAATTTAAGCAATTATTATAATCATACATTATCAATTAACGTATGTTTTATCTTATTTTTCATATTTTTGCAGAGTATGATTTATAGTGCCTTAAAATTAGCAGAATATTTAGACGGTAAACTACAAGGTAACCCTGATGTTAAGGTCACTAATATTGCTAAAATACAAGAGGCAAACAAAGATTCTGTTACATTTCTTTCAAATAAAAAATACACTCAATATGTTCATAACACTAAAGCTTCAATAATTGTAGTTGATAATGATTTTAATATTGATGATCAGATTACGCCTGTAATTATTAGAGTTGAGAATGCATATATTGGTTTTGTTAAGATGTTGCATCTATTTAATAAAACTAAAGAAATTCAAGCAGGTATTAGTGAATTGTCTAACATCTCAGAAAGCTCAGATATTTCAAATAGTGTTTATATTGGTTCTTTTTCTACAATTTGCTCAAATACAAAACTTCATGAAAATGTAATAATTCATGAAAATGTTTTTATTGGAGAAAATGTAATAATTGGTAGTAACACTATTATTTATTCTGGAGTTAAAATCTTAAACGACTGTATTATTGGAAATAATTGTATAATTAATTCAAACTCTGTAATTGGATCTGATGGCTTTGGTTTTGCACCTGATAAAACGGGTACTTATATCAAAATACCTCAAATTGGAAATGTTATTATTAAAGATAATGTAAGTGTTGGGGCTTTAACTACAATAGATAGGGCTACCTTAGGGTCTACAATTATTAATGAGGGAGTTAAATTAGATAACCAAGTTCAAATAGCACACAATGTTATTATTGGAAAAAATACTGTAATTGCAGCTCAATCTGGTATTGCTGGTTCATCTATTATTGGAGAAAACTGTCAGTTAGGTGGACAATCCGGAGTTAGTGGACATCTTAACATAGGGGATAATGTCAAAATCATGGGTAAATCTGCAGTTACTAACAATATTAAAAACAATACAACTGTTAAAGGTTCTCCTGCATTTAACTCTACTGATTTTAATAGATCTTATGTGCACTTTAAAAATTTAAATAATAAATAATGATTACTACCGAAATTAAACAAACTACAATATCCAAACCTGTCTCGTTAAGTGGAGTTGGTTTACATACTGGACAAGAAGTTAAATTAACATTTATGCCTGCTAAAGCTAATAATGGATATACTTTTACCAGAGTTGATTTGGACGGTAATCCGATAATCGAAGCTAACATTAATTTTGTTACAAGTACTCAAAGAGGCACAGTTCTTGAAAAAAATGGTGTAACTATACAGACATGTGAACATGTTTTAGCTGCATTAGTCGGTTTAGAGATAGATAATGTTAACATTGAATTAAATGCTTCTGAGCCTCCAATAATGGATGGTTCATCAAAGTATTTTGTTGAAGCATTAGAATCTGCTGGTAAAGTAGATTTAGATCATTTTAGAGAAGAATATGTTGTTAAAAATGTTATTTCTTACAAAGATGAAAAATCAGGAAGTGAAATTACTATTATTCCAAGTGATCGTTACGAAGTTACCACAATGGTAGATTTTGGAACCAAAATATTAGGAACACAAAATGCTACATTGAACAATTTAGTAGATTTTAAAAATGAAATTTCAAACTCTAGAACTTTTAGTTTTCTTCACGAAATTGAAATGTTATTAAATGAAGGTCTAATTAAAGGTGGAGATTTAAATAATGCAATTGTATATGTTGATAAAGAATTATCTAAATCTACAATGGAAAAGTTAAAAATTGCCTTTAATAAAAACGACATAAAAGTTAAGTCAAATGGTATATTAGACAATTTGACCTTACATTATCCTAACGAAGCAGCTAGACATAAACTGCTTGATGTTATTGGTGATTTAGCTTTAGCCGGAGTAAGGCTAAGAGGTAAGGTTATAGCAAACAAGCCTGGACATTATGTAAATACAAAATTTGCAAAAAAATTAAGTGATATCATAAAGATAGAAAAAAAGAATAACGTACCAATTATTGATTTAAATTGCGATCCTATAATGGATACTAATAAAATTATGGAAGTCTTACCGCATAGACCACCATTTTTATTTGTAGATAAAATTTATGAACTAACAAGTTCTAATGTTGTTGGAATTAAAAATGTCACAATTAATGAAACATTTTTTCAGGGTCATTTCCCTGGTTTTCCTGTAATGCCCGGTGTATTAATAGTTGAAGCAATGGCCCAAATAGGAGGTATATTAGTTTTAAATACATTTGAAAATCCTGAAGATTATTTAACTTTCTTTGCTAAAATTGATAAAGTTAAATTTAAAAATAAGGTTTTCCCTGGAGATACAATTATTTTTAAGTGTACTTTAATATCTCCAATTAGAAGAGGTATATGTCACATGCAAGGATATGCTTATGCAAACGGAAAATTATGTGCTGAAGCAGAACTAATTGCGCAAATAACTAAAGTTAAATAAATGAAACAACCATTATCATATATACATCCAAGTGCAAAAATTGCCAAAAACGTAGTAATTGAACCATTTACAACAATAGATGGGAACGTAACTATTGGTGAAGGAACTTGGATAGGACCGAACGTAACTATCATGGATGGTGCAAAAATAGGTAAAAACTGTAGTGTTTTTCCTGGATCTGTTATTTCAGCAACACCTCAAGACTTAAAGTATAATAATGAAGAGACAACAGTGGAAATTGGCGATAATGTCACCATTAGAGAATGTGTAACTATAAACAAAGGCACTTCTGATAGAATGAAGACTGTGATTGGCAATAACTGTCTTATAATGGCTTATTGTCATATTGCTCACGATTGCGTAGTTGGAGATAATTGTATATTTTCAAATAATTCAACACTTGCAGGTCACGTTACTGTAGGAGATTATGTTATTATTTCAGGTATGGCTGCAGTACATCAATTTTGTTCTATAGGTGATCATGCTTTTGTTACAGGTGGTTCTCTTGTTAGAAAAGATGTTCCTCCATATGTAAAAGCAGCAAGAGAACCTTTATCTTATGTTGGAATTAATTCTGTTGGCTTAAGAAGAAGAGGCTTTAATTCTAAAAAAATCTCTGAAATTCAGAATATATATAGATATTTATATCAAAAGAATTATAACAATACTCAAGCATGTCAAATTATTGAAGCAGAAATGGAAGCATCTACTGAAAGAGATAAAATTTTACTATTTATAAAAAATTCACATAGAGGTATAATGAAAGGATACTTCAAATAAAATTAATATGGCAAATACAAGTGACATAAGAAATGGATTATGCATAAGATATAATCACGACATTTTTAAAATAATTGAGTTCTTACATGTAAAACCTGGAAAAGGACCTGCATTTGTTCGAACAAAACTTAAAAGTGTTACTAACGGTAAAGTAATTGATAATACATTCTCTGCTGGTCATAAAATTGACGAGGTAAGAGTTGAAACTCATAAATATCAGTTTTTATATAACGACGGAGACGATTTTCATTTTATGAACTCTCAGGATTACAATCAAATTTCTTTAAATAAAGACTTAATTGATAGTTCTAATTTGTTAAAAGAAGGGGTTTTAGTAACTGTAATTATTAATTCTGAAGATGGACTGCCACTTTCTGTAGAAATGCCTGCTAGTGTTGTTTTAGAAGTTGTTTCAGCTGAACCTGGTGTTAAAGGTAATACAGCTACTAACGCAACAAAACCTGCAACTGTTGAAACTGGAGCTATAATTAATGTGCCTCTTTTTATTAATGAGGGTGATAAAATAAAAATTGAAACTGAAAAAGGAACATACAAAGAAAGATTTAAAGAATAAAATATGAGTGTATTAGTAAATAAAGATTCAAGAATTATAGTCCAAGGTTTTACAGGTGGTGAGGGAACTTTTCACTCTACTCAAATGATAGATTATGGAACTAATTTAGTTGGAGGAGTAACACCAGGAAAAGGTGGTACAGAACATTTAGGAAAGCCTGTTTATAATACTGTAGAAGAGGCTGTTTATAAATTAAACGCTGATACATCAATTATTTTTGTTCCACCAGCATTTGCAGCTGATGCAATAATGGAGGCAGCTGATGCAAAAATTAAAACTATAATTACGATTACAGAAGGGATACCAACTTCAGACATGATAAGGGTTAAAAATTACTTAAACAATAAAGATTGTGTTTTGGTTGGACCTAATTGTCCTGGAGTTATAACTCCAGATGAAGCTAAAGTGGGTATTATGCCTGGTTTTGTATTTAAGAAAGGTAATGTAGGTATTGTCTCTAAATCAGGTACTTTAACTTATGAAGCAGCTGATCAGGTAGTAAAACAGGGTTATGGTATTAGCACCGCAATTGGAATTGGTGGAGATCCTATAATTGGGACTACAACTAAAGATGCTTTAGAGATGCTAATAAATGATGATGAAACAAATTGTGTAGTGATGATTGGTGAAATTGGTGGACAGCTTGAGGCAGATGCTGCTAACTGGTATAAATCAAGTGGAAGTAATAAACCTGTAGTTGGATTTATTGCAGGTGAAACAGCACCAGCTGGAAGAACAATGGGGCATGCAGGAGCAATAGTTGGTGGTAGTGACGATACAGCTCAGGCAAAAAAAGAAATATTAACCAAGTGCGGAATTAATGTTGTTAATTCACCTGCTGATATTGGGAAAGAAGTTAAACTTATTCTTAATTAAAGATATATGTTATTAAAAGACAAAAACGTAATTATAACAGGTGCTACAAGAGGCATAGGTAAAGGTATTGCTTTAGAATTTGCAAAGCAAGGTGCAAATATTGCATTTACCTACAGTAGATCTGTGGATGAGGCTAAGGATTTAGAAAAAGAATTATCAAATTTTGGTGTAAAAGCAAAATCATTTCAAAGTGATGCTTCTAACTATGATGATTCACATAAACTAATTGAAAGTATTCTTTTGGATTTTGATACAATTGATGTCTTAGTTAATAATGCAGGTATCACAAAAGACAACTTATTAATGAGAATGCAAGAGTCTGATTTTGATATAGTTATAAATGTAAATCTAAAGTCAGTGTTTAATATGACTAAAGCAGTTCAAAAAACAATGCTTAAGCAAAGATATGGCTCAATAATAAACATGAGCTCTGTAGTTGGAGTGAAAGGAAACGCAGGACAAACTAATTACGCTGCATCAAAAGCTGGAATTATTGGATTTTCTAAATCAGTTGCCTTAGAACTTGGATCAAGAAACATAAGATGTAATGTAGTTGCGCCAGGATTTATTGAAACAGAGATGACAGCAAAACTTAATGAAGATACAGTTAATGAATGGAGAAAAGGTATTCCACTTAAAAGAGGAGGGACCCCACAAGATATTGCAAATACATGTACATGGTTAGCCAGTGACTTATCTTCTTATGTGACTGGTCAAGTTATTAATGTTGATGGTGGAATGTTAACATAATTAATAATTTTTATATATAAATTTAATACAAACAAAACAAAAAACAAAAAACAAAAAAACATGGAAAAATTACCAAAAATTGGATTACCCCTAGTTATATTATTTTCTCTTTTCTTGCTTGTAGCAGGAAGATTATTTTATAATATTAATGCCGGAGAAGCTGGAGTTATATTTAAGACTTTTGACGGTGGTGTTGAAACAGATAAACCACCATTAGGTGAAGGATTTCAATTCGTTTGGCCTTGGAATAGTGTAGTCATTTATGAAGTTAGACAACAAGAAGTCTTTGAAAAAATGAACGTACTTTCTTCAAATGGACTTGAAATTAAATTAGAAGCTTCTGCATGGTTTCAACCTAATCAAGATGAATTAGGTAAGCTACACCAGGAAAAAGGAGTTAATTATAAAAATAGAATTTTATTACCAGCAATAAGATCTGCAGCAAGAAGTGTTGTGGGTAGGTACACACCTGAACAACTTTATTCTAGTAAGAGAGATGCTATTCAAACTGAAATTTATGATGAAACAAAGAAAATTGTTGAAGACCAATACATTCAACTAAATGAAATTTTAGTTAGAGATGTAACTCTTCCTCCTACAATTAAAGAAGCGATAGAAAGGAAGCTTAAGCAGGAGCAAGAGTCTTTAGAGTACGAATTTAGACTTGAGAGTGCTAGAAAAGAAGCAGATAAAGTTAGAATTGATGCTCAAGGTAAAGCTGATGCGAATAGAATTTTAAATTCCTCATTAACAACTAATATTTTAAGAGATAAGGGTATTGAAGCTACAATTAAGCTTTCTGAATCAAATAATAGTAAGGTTATTGTTATTGGATCTGGTGAATCAGGTCTTCCTATTATACTAGGCGGAAACAACTAGTCTTTAAATTTTATTAAAAAGACCTCATAATTAAATTTATGGGGTCTTTTTATTTAAAACATAACATAAAATGAATTTAAACAATTATTACTTAATAGAAATTCAATTTTTAGGATACAGATTTCATGGTTGGCAAAAACAACCTAAGATTAAAACTGTACATTTAATGATTGATCGTACTATTAACTATGTACTTGAAAATAATAAATTTAAAACTCTAGGTGCAGGAAGAACTGATGCTATGGTATCAGCAAATCAAACCGCTTTTGAATTATTTACTGAATTACCAATATTTAATTTAGAAGAGTTTTTGAGATTAGTAAACACTAATTTACCTCAAGACATTAGAGCGCTAAATATTAAAACAGTTTCAAAGGAGTTTAATGTTATTAATGATTCTAAAATAAAAGAATATAAATACTTATTTTCCGAGGGAAGTAAAAACCATCCTTATTGCGCTCCGTTTATCACAACTTTTTTAGATAGTTTAAATATAGACCTGATGAAGGAAGGAGCAAAGCTATTTGAAGGGAAACACAATTTCAAGTCTTACTGCTATAAACCCAATGAAAATGGAATATTTGACAGAGAGATTACCTATTGTAAAATTTCTTTTAATACTACTTTACAAGCTAATTTCTTTCCTAAAAAAAGTTATGAATTAACTGTTAAGGGAAAAGGATTTATGAGAAATCAAATTAGACTTATGATGGGAGTTTTAGTTGAATTGGGTAGAGGAGAGGTAAGCTTAGATTATATAAAGGAATCTCTTAATACATACAACCCAAAAATTAATTATATAGCACCTGCTTCAGGACTTATGCTTAATAAAGTTGATTTTATTAATTAATTAAATACATCTATAGATTTATTTTTTATATTTTTGAAAAAATATATTATGGAAACACTTGAATTTTTAAATACAGAAATTTTTGAAAACACATTAAAGGATTATCTATTTGTTCTTTTGTTTATAGTCTTAGGTTATCTAATAATAATCCCTGTAAAATCAATTATTATTAAGATTCTATTTAAATTTTTTGGTAAAGATCATAATGATATTGATACCCTTGAGTTTAAGAATTTACTTAACAAACCGTTACAGTATTTTTTAATATTAATTTTATTCTTTTTTTCATTAAAATTTATTAATATTCCAACCTTTCTAACTTCATCTGAAGAAGGAGTTGATATTAGTGTTATTGCTACTAAAGGGTTTAATTTTTTATTATTGACAACAGTTTTTTGGGTTATTTTAAGATCTATTGATTTTGTTGGATTTAAATTAAAGAATAAAGCCCTTGAAACTGAGAGTAAGGTTGACGATCAGTTAATCCCATTTGCAATTGACTTAGCCAAAGTTATTTCTATTGTTTTGGGTGCTGTTATGATTTTAGGAGAGGTTTTTGAAGTTAACATTACAGCTTTGGTTACTGGGCTTGGAATTGGTGGTGTTGCATTTGCACTAGCTTCTAAGGAAAGTTTAGAGAATTTATTAGGTTCATTTACTATCTTTTTCGATAAACCCTTCACAGTTGGTGATATTGTTACACTTGGTGGCGTTACCGGAATTGTTGAGAAAGTTGGTTTCAGAAGTACTAGAATTAGAACTTTTGATAAAAGTATTGTTACAGTTCCAAATAAAAATATTATCAGTTCTGAATTAGATAATTTAGGAGCAAGACCCGTTAGACGAGTAAAATTTAATATCGGTCTTACTTATGATACTTCAGTAGAAAACATTAAAAATATTGTAAATGATATACAAATCTTAATAGATGAGCATCCTATGACAAACGAAGATGGTAGAGTCAGATTTCTAAATTTTGGTGCTAGCTCATTAGATATCATGATATTATATTACGTTAATAGTCCAGATTGGGAGGTTTTAATTGATGCACAACAGAAAATTAATTTCGATATTATAAATATTGTAAATAAATATAAATGCGAATTTGCATTTCCTTCAACATCAGTTTACTTAGAAAAAAATTAACTTATGCTTTTCCTTATTAAATAGGTGTTAAGCTCTATATTCTATTTTACATAATATAAATTATAGGACAATCAGTATTGTTTACTATTCAGTATCATTTGAAGCTATCACCATTTCTCTATTATATTTACAACACATAGGTAGTTTATCATAATCTTTATCAAGAGCTGTGCTAAGTTCAGTATCATACCCAGACTTTGCTATAGCATTGTGTATATCATTAATAAATTGGTCGTTGATTTCTGTCGAGATATTAATTGAAATCATTTTCGATTCCGTGCTCCATGACGCTGTATCTACACCTTCAATAGACATAGTTGCTGATTCAATTGTAGATTTACACATTCCACAATTACCTCTAACACCAAACGTAACATCACTTTTAATAATTTCAGCAGTTTTTGTAGCTGGTACTTCAATAACTTTAACTTCTGGCTGTTTGTTATTC
>ENA-OQVM01001395-OQVM01001395.1-marine-metagenome-genome-assembly--contig:-NODE-1395-length-32161-cov-10.879473_pt1 | contig 32161 bp, 30 predicted proteins | sample MGYA00237776_ERZ505498 | MGnify/ENA primary metagenome ERZ505498 (study PRJEB26159, sample SAMN06265151) | marine metagenome | isolation source: Helgoland LTER site | place: Germany:Helgoland, sampling...
TATACAGCATCTTTTTTAAAAGGAAATGTAATAAAATGACCTTCCAAGAATCAATAACTAAATGTTTTAGTAACTACGCTAACTTTCAAGGCAGAGCCTCCAGAAGTGAGTACTGGTGGTTTATTCTATTCTCTAATTTGGTTAATTTCGTAGTTGTATTTTCAACCACGCTAAGCATGGGTGTCGAAGCAGGAGACATAATTGGCATTATGGTCGGGCTAGTTCTTTTTCTGCCAAGTTTGGCCGTATCTGCTAGACGACTGCATGATAGAAATAGAAGCGGTTGGTGGATTCTTATCGCATTTACGATAATTGGCCTTATCCCTCTTTTTTACTGGTTAGTTTCAGAGGGCTCAAAAGAAGCGAATGAATATGGCGAGCCTTTGGAATTAAATGGTTCGAATCCAACAGATACTCAAGCCTAAGATGATGCCGCAACAAATAGGCCAAGCCCTAGCAGCCCAATGCTACGAGTCTAACTACAAAGACTGTGATTGATATTATGAAAAAATTATTTTCGCTTATATTTATTTCCTTACCCGCTATTTCGGACGTTGTGACTCTGGAATGTGTTTATACCAAGTGGAGTAATGTTTCTGGGATTCATAAAACTAATGCATTTGAATTTAAGTTTGTGTCGGACACTGCGACAGGAAAAACATATATGAATGGTAACAACGGCAGCAGTGAGGTTGTAACTCTGGCGCGTGAAGATGGTGGCATGAACTTTCTTGAAATATCATCCACAGGTAATGTGATGCTAACAACTGTACTCCCTGGAGGGAGTTCGGTTCATAGCCGCAACACAGCCATTGATGCAGAGTTTGTAGCTAGTCAATATTATGGAAGTTGTGAGGTGAAATAACTGACAATATGAACACCAGATACTGCATCGCAATAACTTTACTTTCCCCACTCTTAATCTCAAGCTGCGGAGACTCAAGTTTTACAACTGATTGGACTGATGTTGGATATAGTGACGGTTATGCAGTTGGTTACAACACAACCTGTGAGATTAGAGCAACACTAGTTGAGGGAAACTGGGACAATCAGGATTACATGGAAGCCTACAATGATGGTTATGCTGATGGTGCGGCTGACTGTCGCAGGTCAAAATAGATGATATAATAAAGTACTTCGTAAAAACTTTAGGAGTAATATTAATGCGATTTATACTATGTTTTTTAGTTCTTTGTATTCCCTCTTTGTCACTAGCGTGGGAAGGCTATGATTGGGAGTCTGGTTCTTACGTTGAGATTGAGGAAGGAAATCTGGTCAGAGAAGGCGAAGAGATTGAGATTTATGATTGGGAGACAGGCGAGTATAAAGATGTCGAAGTAGAATCTGTTACAACTTCTGGCTCTGGTGCAGAGGTAGAGGTTTACGATTGGGAATCAGGCGAGTATAGAGTGCTAGACATGGAGTGAGACATGGCACGAACCACGCTATAAGGGACTGGCAGTAGCATCCTATCCCCTTCTTTCCTCTGGTCTTGAAGCTACTGCGGTCAACAACACTGGAACTAATTGTTTTTCTCAGCTAATCGACCTATTCAGATCTTCAAATGGAGTGCTTTTGCAATTAAAAGCGCTTAAAGTTACCTCCTTTCTCGCTTTACCATTGATGTCTATGTATTGCTGATGAGTCTGTAGTGGGTCTCCATCTGAATCTACAGTATAAAATAAAATCTTTACAAACGTAGCCCTTGAAGTACCACGATTAACAAATGAAAGACGCCACTTGTTATCAACGCACCTCACATTTTTAAACACAATATTGTTCCGCTTTGTGACAAACGTTCCATCTACTTTTTTGGTAGGGGAAGAGGCTATTACTGGCGATGGATTTGATTGGGGAGAAGACGTTCTCGTTGGGCTTGGTGGAGTATAACTAGCCTATGGCAATGATACCCACCTGTGGCCTTCTCATTATGACAACCTTGCGCGTTCAAGCCGCCTCCATGAGAAAAGGAGTTCGTTGAGAAAACGGAGAAAACTAGCATTAAAAGCAGTGACTGTATCTTTTTCATAAATAAGTGCCTGAATACGGTTAGACTTTGTATAAGCTGCAGTCTATCTAACAGAGATAATTTAATCTATATGCCGTAGTCAGAACCTCAGTAGCTACTCTTGCAAGTGACTACAAGGTTTTGATTAAAAGCCTCAAAAAACCCTCCCTCCAACCAAGATATTAACTCCATAAGTTACTCCGTTAACGGGTTAACAAAAAGGCTGAAACGAGCCAGACAAGGAATAGAGGTAGGTCAAAGAACCAGTTCACAATCTTGTTTAGACCAACTGCTTCGGTAAACTCAATGTAAGAACGTCTACAAGCGTCACTATTCCCACTAAAAACATCCCAGATTGATGATTCACACGAAGGACTTCCAATCAACCAAAATAGATCACGTTCAGGAAAAGTGCCAGACCCTAACCATAATATTGCAGGTTCAAATAGCCCGAATCCAATCACAAAAAAAATCCAACCAACATAAACTGCTTTAAAACTTCATCTACATTGTCTTTAAAGGCCATCTATATAACTCCTAAATCAAGCAAAATCAGGCGCGAGTCTTAATGCTTGACAGTAATAACTCTAACACCCAAAGTCGCTTTTAAGCGCAGCTTCATCAACCTCACCAAAAGTGCGAAGCTCAAATGTTCTAATTTCTGAACAGGAACAGCCTTTCTCAGCGCCACCTATTTCGCCAGATGAACTCATTGAGAACATTGTTTGCCCCTGTGTCTTGCAATACCACTCATTGTCACTACAAGACGAAAGTCCAATAGCTATGACTATAATTGCTATGGTCTTCATTGGTTACTCCTTATCGTTTTGATCGCTCGCCTGTGCCACTTTTCTCTCAGTGGATGCTACTCAAACTTTAGTAAACCACTTGTAGCCAAGGTTCTCCACGAATCTACATGAACTTGCTGAGCTTGAAGATTGTCAGTACATGCTTTCATAGTTGCGCCAAAGTCAGGCATCCAAGGATCCATACCTCTTTGCTCAAGATCAGCTAGCATGGAAGTCATTTGTACTTGAGGCATTGATTCAAGAGCAGTTTTTGCAAACGTCCAAGTTGCATTAAAACGTTCTTTGTTAAAGTCATCAGCTTTAGCAAGATCAGATACATAAGACATTGCCACAGCCATCTTTGCCCCATTACTCAAGTTTGAGTACTGTTCAGCCTGTGACTTTGAATCGTCACCCGTCATCATTGCCATAATATCCCAAACAGCTGAGCATGTTGCCCATGCCTCCGCCTGGCGATTTACGTCCTCTATTAAGATAAAAGACTGCACATCTGGCAGGAATGATTTGCCTTCCTTGCTTTCCGCAATAGATAGGATTGGATTACCTAGTAAAACCGTGACGATTACAGTGTTAAAAAATCTCATATCTTTGCTTCCTATGTATTTTAATTAGGTACGGGTAATGTAAGAGGTGTTACTTAGCTCTTAAAAGACATTTTGTAATTGACTGGCGTTGCATCTAAGCGCTTTTGTACATCACCTTCCACAATATAGAAGCTTGCCTCGCCACTATCATTCCCCATGTCATAAACACGATAGAGGTAGAAGCTATTAGCATGTTGTTCTGAAAACTTTATTTCATTAGGTGACATGTAGAAGTCTGTCCCTAAGGAGCCGCGAGTTGATTTCACCTCTATGTACCGGACGCTTCCGTCTTCATTAAATGACTTAATATCATATCCGGCACCATCTCCCTGAATAACCGAAGTATGAACTACCTGTTGGGCTAATTCCTCATGACCAAGCTTTCGCAGTCTATCCTGCTCATAAGCTATAACTAGCAGTTCACCTTCTAATCCAAGCTTTCTATTCCTTGCATCCTTGGCAGCATAATCAGGACTTTTTCTCGCCCTGAACATCTCTCTGGTTGTGCCTTGTCTTTTTTGAGCCGGGAGTTCCTTTGATTCGCGTAGTGACTTAGCTGTTGTTTCTTTTGCTACATTTGGGGATGTATCTAATTGAACTGGCATTCCCTCATTAGAGACTTGAGATTCATCCCAATCAAGTAATTGCCATTGAAAGTAAACAGGCTTCTCCCTGTCTTTGTCATGCTCTAAATATGCGAGTTTCCCATAATATTTATAGTCATCTTTTTTGTTCTCTCTAAGAAATAGATAAATATTGCTCGTCAGGTCATCATGAGTTATTAATTGTTGTATGACTTTATTCTGGAAATCTTGACTTGGCTGAGACTGCCACGATAGAACACCGTCTTTGGTTATACCCTCATCAAAGTCGTGATCACCTTGAGACTGACCATAGGTAACAATGAAGACAAAGTCACTCTCTCTACTAGGTATCTTTATTATGCCTTGTAGGCCCCAAGTGCCTGCCTGAGGGGTAAATTTAGTGTCCGGTGAAAAGATACCGTGAATGTCTCTCCTAGAATAAACATCTCTCAACTTCAGTGGTTTCATACTCAAAGTACCTCAATATTTTTGTTTATCCGGGATTACACCTCTAACACCACCTCTTGGGTCATCCATATCACCTGAGTAACGCGGTATTACATGGATATGCATATGAGGCACAGTCTGACCCGCCGCTGCGCCTATGTTAATGCCAATGTTGAATCCATCTGGCTCAAACACACTATCTAGTAGTGTCTTGACTTGCTCAACTAGTGACCATAATTCTAATCTCTCATCATCTGTGCACTCAAAATAACTGGATATATGTCTCTTGGGAATCACTAGAGTATGACCCTTAGATACTGGATAGGAGTCAGTTTTTGTGAAGGCTAAATCACCTTCTCTTTCATAGTTAGCTTTATCACAGAAGGGGCAGTATTTTTGTTCCACTGTGTTACATCCTGTATTGATTATTAGGTACTAGCAACTAAGGCAAATCAACCGTTACCTTGATCTTTACACCATCCATACAACTAATCCAAACAACTCCACGTGATGTTTGGAACATGGTTAGCAAACTTATTGTTTGTAACTGTATGAAAGCCATCCATCATAAATCCGCCTATCGTACCTTTGTACTGTTTAGGTATGACAACCTCATCATGCACAGGTAACACTGGTATTTTATTCAAAGTGGATCGCTCTATTGTGTACTGGATTATAAAGCTATCAATAAGTTGCAAGGTGCCCCAAAGAGCCTTGTAAGCCGCCTCCTTGAAGTTAGGATGCCTGAAAATAAAGTCTTCTACATATTTACTCGCATGGCTAAGGGGCTTATCTGGCCACACTGGGTTGCCTAATCGCTGACCTTTACCGCTATATGTAATAAATGCAGGACAATCTTCAATAATGTCCCAGTATTCTTCTGCTGTAGCTATTGATCGTGCTGCAGCCTGTTCGCTCTTAGCATTTAGAATTGTATTTATAAACTTCTTGTGCGCTGCTCTAGGAAGATTGGGATAGTCAGGCATGTGGTAGACATCACCTGTGGCAAATAGGTTTGTCTCCTTACCAACACCACTGCTTAGTAATAAAATTAAAGTTGGATGGAGTTGGCTAAAGTCCAAAGAACCTACAGATTCTTCATTAATTGTAATGCGAAGCCTGTCGTCCTTGGATAGATTACAAAAAGGACTATAGAAACGTCCCCCATTACCCATATGGTTCTTGAACCGTCTCCTATACCTCATCATATTGTTACTTATTAGCTTACCTTCTTTATCTTTAATCTTACTTCCTTTGATAAGCTGATAATGATCGTTAAGGATAGTCACTGTTTTTTTATAACTATCTGACTCAAGGTATTCATCCTCAAGGTCAGTATATTGTCCATTCTCATCATTCAATGTAACTAAGGGCAATTCTTGGTCTAATTCAATCTCCGATTTTGTCAATGTTGATAGTAATTCCTTAAATGCATCTTGCCTTTGGTATATAGCCGACATTCCACCAGTAGCATTTTTAGAGTATTTAGGTCTTATTTCAGCTTTAAATTTAATCACCCAACCTAACTCAACCATTAGATTAAATAACTTCAAAGTCCTAGGTGTCATCCAAACTTGCTTTCGTTTTCCCTTACTGAAGTAATCTTTCTTCGTGCTAAATCTAAATAAATCATCTTCACGAACATAGATGGAGGCTACAATTTTCCTAGCTGATGAAACCCACTTCTCTCGTCCTTTGATAAATTTACGATGTTCTGCATATTTAGAAACTAAGGTATCCGCAACTAGCTTGACTTCAGGATGCCCCGAATAATGCTCTATGCGAAGATATGTCGTTCCCTTAAAATCCATATCACCTTATCTTCATATGTTAATCATTTATCTCAGCAAATCAGTAGTCTCAGAACCTGTTATATGAACCTTTACACTAGCACTAAGTTACTGATCACAGACTTCCTTCAGGACGATTTCCCATGCTGAGGTCGGAGAAGGATACATCCATTCTGATTCTTCACTCAAAGTCTCACCAATGCCCTTACCCATTGGTTGCTTGAAGAAATTATTATTAAGTTGTTTGAACGCAAATGTCCCACAGTCTGCTTGTGAATAATTGGTAACCGACATAAATTTAGATCCAAGCGGTTGTAACAAATCAGTTAAAGTCCAATAGTAATAAGATCCATTGTGCTTTCTAATTCTGTCAAAATCCAAATAGTAACTATCTCCCTGTGCGGAAATTGCGACCTTAGTCCATTCACCAAAACTTAGGGACGAAATCATCAAAGAACACAGGAGTATGATAAAAGTATGTAATTTATTCATTCTGAACTCTCTCCTCAATCTTCTTCCATGGGAAGACTCTGAAGCTGCCCACCATAATGTAGTTGATTGCACCTAAAGGTAGCCACACTAAGAATCCGTATATGGCTGCGACGAGATAAAAACCAAACACATCTTCATTTTGCGTAAGCAGATAGCCTATAGGGATGACAATAAGAAAGGGCAAAAACGGAAATCCAGTCCACGCTAAAACATTACTCACTCTATGTTTTACTGATGACACTGAACATCCCTCACCTTTATTTATTAACGAATAACTGTATAGATCACTCTTTGCCTTAGCAAGTTCCTCTGAACTTTAAATGAGACCTAAATAAGCATAAAAAGGGTCAAATACAGTCCCGCTTAGAACGCAATACAGGCCGCAGTAAAGTCCTTCTGCGCTAACCTATAAACTGCCATAAAGTCAGCAATAATAAGGCTCTCAGGGCAGCCTGATGCGTCCTGTGGGGTGCTGTGGGGTGCTGTGGAGCAGGGTTAGACTGGGTAGCCTGGGGAGAGCGAAATAGGGAGTAAATAGTACCTGTTTGGACTCTCACTCTTGCAGTTTTTAGGCTCCATACTGGTGCGATATTACAAAGTCGCTGACAAGTACTTCGCCTTCAGTTTGAGATCTGATGGTGTGCCATATTTATCGCTGATATCTTTAGCCCAGCCTCCAAGCTCGTCACGTTTTTCCTTTGGGCACTCTGTATTTCTGAGTCTTGTCTGCATGGTGTGCCTGAAGCTATGGCAGGTTGGACTAGACGGTCCAAGTAAGGATTTAAGGCGTTTGTTACACGCTCCAGATGCACCAGTATTTTTAACGTCGTCACCCGAGTCGTGGACATATCGAGGGAATAGATAGTCATTGGTTGCTGCGCTGATCAATTTCTCAACAGCATTTAAAGCAGCACCTACTAAAGGAACTAATCGTTGACTATTCTTGTTTTTGAGGCCACGAATGTTATTTTTATAGAGCACTAGGTGGGGTGTTTCAGCTTGTAAGTTTACGTCACCGACTAATAAGCCACAGCACTCCTTAATTCGCATACCCGTATCAAGCATGAGATGGATCATGCAGTCTATTTCTGGAGTTCTTGTGGGCGGCATTTCTCTAATGGCGAGTATATGGTCTTGTGTAAAGTCTTCTCGGCTCACAGCATCATCGCCAAGATTGGGAATATTGAATTTTTCAAATCGATGTTGTTTATCAGCCGTTATGTCGAGTTCTAAAACAACATAGTTAAACATAGCTGCGATGGACCTGAGTTGTCGAAGTACCGTGGCTGTCTTTTTCTTTTTTAGGCTTTGATTGATAAATAGATTGATGTCTGATCGAGGGTAATCAGCAGGTGGCTTATCCCCGCAGCAGGCGATAAGGGCATTCATGGCATTATTAGTTTCGTTTACATTTTTACGACTGCTGTCTTTTCTTTTGAGCCTCAGGTACTCAGCAGGGTACTGAGACGCATTGAGTCTGAATTCTCCTTTTGCAATAGCCAGAGCAGCTCGCTGTTCCTCGTCTAGTAGATGATACGGAAACGCTGTTTCATTGTGTCGAAACGCCGCATATTCAGCGTCTGTAGATTTGACGCGGATGGCGTCATCTATACTATCTAGAAACGATTCCTTCGCTTCGTCTGCGCCATCTCCTGTGGCTTCTGCATCTGATTCAGTAAGTCCGTGCTTCTTTAGCAGTGCAGCTGCCGCTTGGTAGTTAGAAAGGACTTGATCTCTTGGGAGTCCCTGACGAAGACGTTTGAATTGCTCTTCAACAAGTAGATGCGTCTCTTGGCAGATAGCAGCTGCAACGCTCCTGTCAGTCTGTCTCAGAGAGATTTCAATAAACGGCTTGGGGTAGTGCTCCTGAAGATCCTTGGGCACTCGGCGTTTGTAGTAATACGTGTTTCTGGAGCTTCGTTTAAACAAATACTTCATAGAGAATGAGTACGAGCCAATATTAATCTGTAGCATAACGCAAAAAGCCTCTGGTGTGTGTACATTTGTGTGTACAAAACCAAAGGCTTCTATTGCTACAGCCCTCTACATTACTGGGCTTTAACATCTTATATGGCGCACTCGGAAGGATTCGAACCTTCGACCGCCCGGTTCGTAGCCGGGTACTCTATCCAGCTGAGCTACGAGTGCGTTTGGGACTCATTTCTGAGGTAGCGCACTATAGGTGAGCAGAGGATTTGAGTCAACCTTAAGCTGGGGATAATCACTGGATTTTAGTGCTTATTTTCGGCTGTAAGGCACTGGCACCGCCATGGTTTCTTTTAGCTCTTCCATCACCACATAGCTGGTTGATTCCTGAACGGCGGGGAGCTTGAGTATTCGGTGTCCGAGCAGTTCTCTGTAGGCTGCCATATCTGCGACTCTGGCTTTGAGCAGGTAGTCATAGTTGCCGGAGACCAAAAAGCAGCTCTGCACATTCTCCAGATCCATCACCGAGCGGTGGAACTCCTCGAAGTTTTTCTGTGAGGTGTGGTTGAGCCTTATCTGCACAAACACCACCAGGCTGGCATTGAGTTTGTTCGGGCATACCTGCGCCGAGTAGCCAAGAATATAGCCATTGCGCTCGAGCCGTTTAACCCGCTCGATGCAGGGGGTCACCGAGAGGCCCACTTCCCGGGCCAGATCTGTGTAGCTTATGCGTCCGTCTTTCTGCAGTAGCCGCAGTATATTGCGGTCGATTTTGCCCAGTTTATCGGTGGTTTCTGCTGGTGAAGCCATAAATAAAATATCCTGTTTAATAGCCAAAAATATAAAAATACTCTGGATTATACCCAAATTAACAAATAAATATTATTACTGAATTATAGAATAACCAGATAACTTGATGAGCGCATTAATGCTTTTGGACAACAGTAAATAAAGAGGGATGACAAATGTTGATTGGTGTACCTAAGGAAATTAAGAATCACGAATATCGGGTTGGCCTTACGCCATCATCGGTCAATGAGCTGGTCAAGCGTGGCCACAAAGTGATTGTCGAGCGTATGGCAGGTCTGGCGATTGACTTTACCGATGCAGAATATAGTCAGGCTGGTGCCGAGATGGTTGATTCCGCTGGCGAGGTATTTTCCCGCGCTGATATGATCGTCAAGGTCAAAGAGCCACAGCCCGCTGAGTGCAAGATGCTGCGGGAAGGGCAGATCTTATATACCTACCTGCATCTGGCTCCTGATCCACAGCAAACCAAATTATTGGTTGAGTCTGGTGCAACCTGTGTTGCCTATGAAACAGTCACAGACAATCAGGCCGGGCTGCCTTTGCTGGCGCCCATGTCCGAGGTTGCTGGCCGCATGTCCGTGCAGGCTGGAGCCCATCATCTGGAGAAGGCCCAGGGCGGTCGCGGAGTGCTGTTGGGCGGTGTGCCAGGTGTTGCACCGGCCAAGGTGCTGGTAATTGGCGGCGGTGTAGTGGGCGACAATGCCGCGGCAATGTCTGTTGGCATGGGGGCAGATGTGACCATTCTGGATCGCTCGATTCCCCGTTTGCGTGAGCTCGATGCCAAATACGAGGGCCGCGCACGCTGTGTCTACTCCACTAATGCCGCCATTGAGGACTACGCTCTGGAAGCGGATCTGGTTATTGGCGCTGTATTGATTCCCGGTGCCGCTGCCCCCAAGCTGCTATCCCGGGACCTGATCGGGCGCATGATAAAAGGCTCAGTGGTGGTGGATGTTGCCATTGATCAGGGCGGTTGTTTTGAAACCTCCAAAGCCACCACCCATGAACAGCCGACCTATGTGGTTGATGATGTTGTGCACTACTGCGTCGCCAATATGCCCGGCGGTGTTGCACGCACGGCCACCATCGCATTGAACAATGCCACATTGCCCTACGCGCTGGCGCTGGCTGATGACCCCATTAGCAGTCTGTTCAGGGATAAGAACTTGCAAAATGGCCTTAATATTCACAAAGGCAAAGTGACCTACAAGGCAGTAGCTGATGCTCTGGAATATCAGTATGTAGCAGCAGATGAGGCATTAAAGGCATAACCCAGCCGTTAATGTCAGGTCCAAAAACCACTGCTTACCCGCGGTGGTTTTTTTTGCCGGTATTTCAGCCTCAAGGTTTCTATTGTGGAGCCATCAGCCTCTCTATTAAGGAGCCATCAGCTTCTCTATTAAGGAGCCATCAGCAGTTTTAATAAGAAGCCCTCAGCTGTTCTAAAAAGGAGCCCTCAGCTGTTCTAATAAGAAGCCTCCGCCAAAATCACCGCTCTAACCGGAGCAGGGTGCCCCTCAATGGTTTTGCTGTGGTCATCCGGATCCAGAAAGTCCTGCAGAGACTCAAAGGTCATCCAGTCAGTGCTGCGCTGTTCCTCAATGCTAGTGGTACTCAGATCCACCAGACGGGGGTTTTTAAAACCATTTTTGCGCATCCAGCTCAGCAGGGTGTCCACCGTCGGCAGATACCAGACATTGGGCATCTTGGCATAGCGCCCCTCGGGCACCAGGGTCATGCCCTCTGGGCCCTCAATCACCAATGTTTCCAGCACCAGCTGGCCACCGGGGCGCAGCAGTTCTCTAAGCTCACGCAAGTGGTCCATAGGCGAGCGGCGGTGGTAGAGAATGCCCATAGAGAAAACCGTATCAAAGGCCGCCAGCTGGGTCGGCATATGTTCTATACCCAGAGGCAGCACATCAACAGGCAGGTCGGCCCCGGCAAAATTCTTGATCGCCTGAAACTGAAAAACAAATTTTACCGAAGGATCAATACCAATTACCCGCCGTGCACCCGCACCGAGCATACGCCAGCAGTGGTAGCCATTGCCGCAGCCAACATCCAGAATCAATCGATTTTCAAGGCTGTCCAGATGGGGGGCAACCCGATCCCATTTCCAGTCCGATCGCCATTCAGTATTTACTGGCAACCCAAACAGGTTGTAAGGACCTTTGCGCCAGGGGTGCAGTCCCATCAAAGTGGCTTGCAGTGCCAGGCGGCGGCCTTTGTCCATCAGGCTAGCGTCGCCAATGGCGACTTCGGTTGCAAGTTCTATTTCAAGGGGGTCTATCTCCGGCAGGCGCCTCAGGGTCTCTTCCCATTCTGGCATATCGCCCCAGCGCTCACGGCGCAGCTGTTGGGCCAGAAGTTCCGGCAGCGTCTGACCCCAGTCGCCGAGAGGGGACTCTTCCAGCCAGGAGAGGAATGGCCCGTAATCAAGTGTTTGAGGAATCATTGTTATGCCTGCGATTTTGACAGGCAATTATAAGGCATTTCCGCTATGGTGTTAGCCGAAACTACAGAGGCTGTACCGGGACAAATAATGGAAGACAAACGATTTGATGTGCTGGAAGAAAAGCTGGCTTATTTAGAAATGGCCAATGCCCAGCTCGAAGACGAGATTTTTCGTCAGCAGCAAGAGATAGACGCCCTGACCAAGGCCCATCGCAATATGCTCGAGCGGATAGAAGTGCTGCAGGACAGCGCTGCTGATGGCGATAGCATGGGTCAGACCGGTGGTGGTGCCGGAGAGCGGCCACCCCATTACTGAGACCCATACAGCAAACCACCTATAAGATACTGGGGAGTCATATATTTTGATTGCACCTTGGCCCCAGACCAACAATTATTAGGCCAAACAATAACAAAAATGCGCTTGCGCCCAACAAATATTTAACGGCGGTAAATAAAATCAAGCGACGCGAGATATCCCGGGGGGGGACTATGAGTGAGTTAAAGCCGGCAGCTAAAGCCAAAATCGACCAGGTGTTTGCGCAGCAAAAAGACTACGCGCTGGAACTGCGTAAATCAGACTACAAACAGCGCCTGGCGGTGCTGGACCGTTTTGAGCAAGCCTTTACTGCTGCCTACGACGATATTCATAAAGCCGCCGCCGCAGACTTTGGCAAGCCCGAAGCGGAAATAGATCTGGCTGAGATTATGCCGGTGCGTGCCGAGCTTAAGCATATTCGCAAGTCCCTGAAAAACTGGATGAAGCCTGAACATGTCAGTGCCACCATCTCCATGTTTGGCACCAAATCTCGTATCATCAAAGAGCCAAAAGGCGTTACCCTGGTGGTGTCGCCCTGGAACTACCCGTTTAACCTGACCTTTGGTCCCATGATGTGGGCCATCGCCGCAGGTAACACGGTGATAATCAAGCCCTCGGAAATGACCCCGAAAATGTCTAAGGTAATTGGAGCCATTGTTAAGCAGGCATTCAGGCCAGAAGAAGTGGCGCTGTTTGAAGGCAAGGCCGATGTGGCTGGCTACCTGACCAGTCTGCCATTTGACCACATCTTCTTTACCGGCAGCCCAGCGGTTGGCAAGCATGTTATGGCCGCCGCCGCGAAAAATCTAACCTCAGTCACACTAGAGTTGGGTGGCAAGAGCCCGGTGATTGTGGACAAATCCGCCAACCTGAAAAAGGCGGTCGGGTCCATAGCCTGGGGTAAATTTAACAACAATGGCCAGACCTGCATTGCCCCCGACTACATCTATGTCCACGAAGCCATCAAAGATGAGCTGGTCGCGGAGCTGACCGCCTGCATTGAGTCCCAGTATGGCCTGGGCAATGACGCCAAAGCCAACGGCGACTACTGCCGGGTAGTGAATGCGGGCCATCACAGCCGCATTACCCGCCTGCTGGATGACGCCAAGAGCAAAGGTGGCCGAGTGCTGACCGGTGGCCAGGTGAGCAAGACAGGGCAGTTTATCGCCCCCACATTGATTGAAGGCATGAGTGAAGATTCATCGATTATGGACGAAGAAATCTTTGGTCCAGTGCTGCCCATTATTACCTTTGCGGATATTGATACCGCCATTGGCTATGTCAACAGCAAGCCCAAGCCGCTGGCCCTATATATCTACAGCACCGACGACGCATTCACCAACAAAGTACTCCAAGAGACCAGTGCTGGTGATACCTGTGTCAACCAGACTATCATGCATTTCCTGCACCCTAACTTGCCCTTTGGTGGGGTTAACAACAGTGGTATTGGCAAGTCCGGCGGCGTGTGGGGCTTCAAAGCTTTCACCCATGAGCGCAGCGTGTTGGTGGACAAGTTCAGCACACTCTCAATGATGTACCCGCCCTACACACCCAAGGTGAAAAAGCTGATCAAGACTACCATGAAGATGTTGACCTAAGCTCGCAATCTAAGCCTTTTAACCTCAGGCTGGGTTGGCTACTTGATAGCTACCAGAGAACAAAAGTTAAAACATTGAAACCAGGGGCTTGCGGACTGAAATCCGCAGGCCCTTAATCGTTGGATATGGCTATCCAATGTTTCAGGCACCAGCACATTTTCAATAGAATCCCGCTTCTGACTGATCTCCAGATCACTGTACCCCTGAGCCCGCTTAAAGCCATGATGCAGCTCACTGAGCAACTGATCAAGGGACTCAGGTTCAAAGCTGAGCTTCTCCGAAATAATCACACAGCCGCCGGGGTTGAGCCCCTGATAAATCTTCTCCATCAATGCCGCTCGCTGAGCCAGAGGCACAAACTGCAGGGTAAAGTTCATCACCACTAACGAGGCATTGCTGATCTCAATATCACAGATGTCACTGTCAACCAGCTCCACATGAGTGCTGTCCGGCCTGGCATCCAGAATCTTCCGGCATTTGCTGAGCATGGCCGTGGAATTATCCACCGCAAAAATCGTCGCACCGCGGCCTTCAATACGCTGACGCACTGCTATGGTCGAGGCACCCAGAGAACAGCCCAGGTCATAACAGTGGGTGTTGGCCTGCACAAAACGCTCAGCCAGCTCGCCGGTGTGAGCAAGAATGGTTTCATAGCCAGGCACTGATCTGCTGATCATATCCGGGAACACATCCACCACGGCCTGATCAAACACAAAAGCCGGTACCTTGCCCAGAGGGCTGGAGAATAGATTATCGCGGCTTGCGTCAGTCATTGATTAGTGCTTTTTAACTGGCAATAATGTCAAGGCCGGTGCCCGCTGCCAGCTCAGCATTGGTGATCACCGCTGTATGTGCAGCATCGGCGCGCAAATAAGTACTTGTCACCCGCTTAAGGTCAGCCTCAGTCACCGCCAGCACCTGATTTCTAAACTGCTCCGTGCAGGCTTTGCCGCGACCATTAAGCTCCGCATGGAACGCCTGAATAGCTTCCCCAGCAGGGGAGCCCGGCTTATCCAGACCTCCGACCACACCCAGAATAGCCTCCTCGATTTTGTCATAACCCAGGGTCTGTTCCTGCACCCAGCTGATGGAATTATCAAAGTCTTGCAAGGTGCCGGCAATGCGCGGATCCCGGTAGGAGAAAAAGCGGAAGGCACCAGTTTGATTGTCCTGGGAAGCACCGCCCCCATAGGCGCCGCCCTGTTCCCGCACCGCCCGGTGCAAATAGCCATTGCGCAAAACGCCGCCCAGCACGGTCAGCGCTGCCGAATCCGGATGGCCCGTAGGCACTGTGGCATAGGCCTTGGCACAGAAACTCACCTGAGTATTGGCGGTAAAGGCATGATTAACCGGGGTGAGTGCAGGGTTATAGCTAATTAGATTACTGGTGGCGGCATCGGGAGCTCCACCGGAAAAACCAGACTGCATAACCCCGGCAAAGTTATCCAGACGTTCCCTTTCAGCTACCAGCAGATACTGACGGGGCTGAGCAAGAACCAACTGATGAATCTCCTGCAACTGGGCAGACAGCTGGGCCAACCCGTCTTTAGAATCCAGGCTTTTATCCAGCGCTTTGAGTAATGTCAGCCCGGTCATGCCACCCCAGCGTTGGCTGAGATTAGCATTGGCAGAGATACCGCTAGCCGCAGCGGTCATAGCCAGCACATGGCCATTGCCAGTAATAGAAGATTCTCGGTAAGTGCGAATCTGCGCCACTAGTTCCCGCAGTCGCGGCAGCTCGTCAAAGCGGGCAGCCGTAATGGACTCCTGCATCAGATCAGTCATGGCTGATTGATTGCGCGCCAGGCCTTTGCTGGTAAAACTAATGTTGCCATGGAGCTTATCCAGGCTGTCTTTGTCGGTGCGCACAGAAGCCGATGCCGAATAGGCACCCACCAGACTCGAGTGCCATAGCTGGGTCTGCTGATAATCCCGCTGACCCACAGCCATCTCAGTGACACAGGTGCTGTATAGGGGCAACAGATCCATCTGGGTTTCACTCAGCGCAGGCATAGGTACAACCACCTGCTGGTAAGCCAGGCCATTGGTGCCCGCACTGTAGCTGGTCAGCAGGTTGGGGCTGGATAACACAGATGCTTTTTCCGGGTAAGTAATATCAGCCGGTACATCCTCAATACCCACCTTGGGCAAAATATCTAAATTCTCCTCAATCTCCTGACGCTGCTTTAGCGCTGCGGCATTGTCGATAATAGCCTGCGCCTCATCAGCATTGAGGTCCGCTTTAATAGCTGCCAGCCGATCTCTCTCTGCCTGTTCTTTTTGCTCGCCTAATTGAGTATCAGGTTTTAATACCAGTCTGGTGCGGTGGGGGTTGTTGAGCAGCAGGTCACGGGCCAGAGACTTAATAAACTCAGGATCAGTAATTTGTTGCTGCAGCTTATCAAGCACCGGATCGAGATTTAACAATGACACAGGGTCACCGCGATGCGTGGCACTGGTCAGGCTGGTCAATATCAGATGCAGGCCGTAAGGGTACCCACCGCCAGATATCTCGCGCTGGGACAGCTCCAACTGATGGAGACTAGCGGCCACCTGTTCCTGGGGCAGGCCATTGTCAGCCACATCCTGCAACACCTGCAGAATCATGGTTTCAACCTGGTCTGCCTGCTCCGGGTTAGAGCCCTCAATACCACAGGCAAAGCACAGTTCTTTCTGGGAGTCCTCAAGCCCGCACATGGGGGAGGGGGAAGTACCCAGGTCGGTGGTTTCCAGAGCCTTCTGCAGTGGCGACCCACTGTTGTCCAGCAATACGCTGGAGAGCAGACGCGCCTGCATAGTAGCTTCCAGATCAGTGGAGTCTCCCAGCAGCCAGGACAGCACTACATGGGTACTGTCGTCGCTTGATTCCCCTTGGCTGGCATCAAAGGCATAGGACTCCTCAAAGTACTGGGGCTCGCTGTAACGCTGTTCATTGGTGACCGCAATATGACAGTCCAGTTTATCAAAGCGACTCAGGGCGTTCTCTTCAAAGCTGGCCTGATGCTCCACCGCCGGAATATCACCAAAGGTGACAAAAATAGCATTGCTGGGGTGGTAATGGGTTTGGTAAAACGCCTTAAATTGATCGTAGGTCAGATCCGGAATATTGGCCGGCTCACCACCGCTGTTGTAATGATAAGTGCTGGTGGGATACAGGTGCTTGCTCATGGTCTGCCACAGCACCGAGTTAATGGAGCTCATGGCACCTTTCATTTCATTGTAAACCACCCCTTTAAAGGTCAGCTCCGACGTGGCGTCGCTGGCATTAGCAAACTCCAGACGATGGCCCTCCTGGGCAAAATCCAATGGGTCCAGTCGGGCAAAAAATACCGAGTCCAGATACACACCCAGCAGATTGTTAAAGTCCTTTTTATTCTGGCTGGCAAAGGGATAAGCCGTCCAGTCACTGCTGGTAAACGCATTCATAAAGGTGTTGAGCGAACGCCGAATCATCATAAAGAATGGGTCGCGCACCGGGTACTTCTCGCTGCCACAGAGCGCCGTATGCTCAAGAATATGGGCCACACCGGTAGAGTCCATAGGCACAGTGCGAAGAGCCACCAAAAAAACATTCTCGCTGTTGTCTGCCGCCAGATGAATATGCTGGGCACCGGTCACGCGGTGACGAAACTCCTGGTAGCGAACTTTTAATGAGGGGATGTCTTGCTCGCGCAACAACTCAAACGCGGGATGGGCATGGTCGGTCATAGGGAAGCTACAGCTCTGTGGTTACTGGGTTCAATCGAGGCAGCATTCTACTGCAAGTCGCGGGCTGAGGGAATTGGTGACAGGAGTTGCTACGCTTGGTCCAACAACCCCAAAAAGGCCACTGCCGCATTAGACAGGCTTCTTTTAGTGTGGTGTATATACCCCAGCTCCCGCTCTATTTTTACCCCCTCAAACGGCATCACATGTAGGTCTCTCACCAGGGTCTCTGGCAGCACGCTCCAGCCCAGTCCCACCTCAACCATAGTGCTTATGGTCTCCAAATAGTTGGTCGACATAGGCGCTTTTAACGGTATCCCTTCCTTCTGAAATAGCTTCTGAATAATCTGCCCGGTGTAGGTATTGATGCCCGGCAAAATAATCGAGTACTCCGCCAGATTCTCCAGCGTCGGCTGTTTGATGTTGGCTAGGGGGTGATCCTGGGCGCAGATAAATCGCAGCGGATCCAGCCATACCACCTGACTATCGATATTGTGCTGGGGTTCCAGAGCCAGGGTAATAACTGCCACCTCAGACTGGCCCTGGAGCACGCGCTCATAGGCTTTTTCTGAGTCCATAAACTCAATATCCAGGGTCACATTGGGATACTGCTGGGCAAACTGCTTGAGTACCGGGGGCAGGCGATGCAGGCCCAGGTGGTGGCTAATGGCTAGTCTGAGTGTGCCGCTTACTTCACCAGAGAGGTCACTAATAGCTTGCAAGGCATTTTCGTACTCCTGAAGTATGCGTTTGACTCTTGGCAGCAGCTCTGTGCCAGCTTCTGTCAGGCTCACCTGGCGGGCAAAGCGGTCAAATAGTTTTTTGCCCACCTGATGCTCCAGCTGGGCAATACGCTTGCTAATGGCCGACTGGGTCAGGTACAGCTGCTCGGCCGCCTCAGAAAATGAACCGCAATGGGCCACGGTAATAAAAGCCTTGATATTCTGATTGTCCATTTCATTCCTTATAAGAATGCTAGGCATGCTAAATATGAATTTTATTCATCATAAGGCAGGTTTACAATGGGCGCAATATCGGAATTCTCTGGGAGAGAGTTATGGCGGGAAGAACACTCTACGACAAGCTGTGGGACAGCCACCTTGTTAAGCAAAACAGCGATGGCTCATCGCTAATCTATATTGATCGCCATGTGATCCACGAGGTTACCTCACCTCAGGCATTTGAAGGCCTTCGTCTGGCTAATCGAAAGCCCTGGCGTCTGGATACCAATATTGCAACGCCGGACCACAATATCTCCACCGATAAGTCGGAGCGGGATGCTGGTGTGGCGGGTATGACCGATGAAGTATCGCGGATTCAGGTGCAGACCTTGGATGATAACTGCGACCTCTACGGCATCAAGGAATTTAAGATCAATGAAATGGGGCAGGGCATTGTCCATGTGATGGGCCCGGAGCTGGGCGCCACTATGCCGGGCATGACCGTGGTCTGTGGTGATTCCCATACGGCGACTCATGGTGCGCTGGCTTGTTTGGCCCATGGCATTGGTACCTCTGAGGTTGAGCATGTGTTGGCGACTCAGTGTCTGGTGGCCAAGAAGATGAAGAATATGCGCGTGACTGTCGATGGCACTGTGGGCGCTGGTGTGACCCCTAAGGATGTTGTCTTGGCGATTATTGGCAAGATTGGTACTGCCGGTGGCAATGAGCATGCCATTGAATTTGCCGGTTCGGTGTTTCGGGATATGTCGATTGAAGGGCGCATGACCGTTTGTAATATGGCCATTGAAGCCGGTGCCCGGGTGGGTATGGTGGCGGTGGACCAGAAGACCATTGATTACTGCGAAGGGCGCCAGTTTGTGCCCAAGGGCGAGATGTTTGAGCAGGCAGTGGCTTACTGGAACACCCTCACCAGCGATGCTGATGCGGTGTTTGACACTGAGGTGATATTGCATGCCGATGATATTGCGCCTCAGGTGACCTGGGGTACATCCCCTGAGATGGTGGCGCCAGTCACCGCCTCTGTGCCCAGATTGGATGAGCAGCCCAGTGAAGAGCAGCGCAAAGGCCTTGAGCGAGCATTGGACTATATGGGCCTTGAGGGCGGGCAGGCGATTAACTCCATCAAGGTAGATCGTGTATTTATTGGCTCTTGCACCAACTCCCGCATTGAAGATATGCGCGCGGCAGCAGCTGTGGCTAAGGGCCGCTCTGTGGCCAGCTCGGTAAAGCAGGTTTTGATTGTGCCGGGGTCCCAGATGGTCAAGGCTCAGGCTGAGGCTGAGGGGCTGGATAAAATCTTTATTGAGGCAGGTATGGACTGGCGGGAGCCGGGCTGTTCTATGTGTCTGGCCATGAATGCGGATAAGTTGGGGGCGGGGGAGCACTGTGCTTCCACGAGCAACCGCAATTTTGAAGGTCGTCAGGGCAATGGCGGTCGCACCCATTTAATGAGTCCGGCAATGGCGGCTGCCGCTGCGGTGGCTGGGCATATTGTTGATGTGCGCGAATTTGTAGGAGGTGATCAATAATGAAAGCATTTACCACACACCGTGGTTTGGTGGGTCCTATGGACCGCGCCAATGTGGACACGGATATGATTATCCCCAAACAGTTTTTAAAATCCATCAAGCGCAGTGGCTTTGGCCCCAATCTGTTTGATGAACTGCGTTATATGGATGAGGGTCAGCCGGGCGCTGACTGTTCTAATCGGCCGGTTAATCCAGAGTTTCCGCTCAATTTCCCCCGCTATAAAGGGGCATCTATATTATTGGCGCGCAAAAACTTTGGCTGCGGCTCCAGTCGTGAACATGCGCCCTGGGCCCTTGAAGACTATGGCTTTAATGCAGTGATTGCGCCCAGCTATGCAGATATCTTCTACAATAACTGTTTTAAAAATGGTTTATTGCCGGTGATTCTGACTGAAGAGCAGGTGGATATTCTGTTTAATGAAATGGATGCTGAAGAGGGCTACCAGCTATCTATTGATCTGCATACGCAAACAGTGACCACGGACAGCGGCCATGTATTTAGCTTTGAGCTGGATGAATTCCGCAAGGACTGCCTGCTTAATGGGTTGGATGAGATTGGTCTGACGTTGCAAAACGCGGATGACATTAAGGCCTACGAGGCCGAGCGTGCGGCACAGCACCCCTGGGTGTTTGGTGCCATTAAATAAGTAACAGAAAGGGTTTGAAACAATGAAGAAAACAGGATTTATCGGTTGGCGCGGCATGGTTGGATCTGTGCTGATGGACAGAATGCGCGAAGAGAATGACTTTGCCCATATTGAGCCGATCTTCTTTACTACCTCTCAGGCTGGCCAAGCGGGGCCGGATGTGGGTGTGGATATTCCCTTGTTAAAAAGCGCCTTTGATATTGAAGCACTACAGCAGCTGGACATTATTGTGACCTGTCAGGGTGGCGACTACACCAAAGAGGTTTACCCGCAGCTGCGCAATGCTGGCTGGGATGGCTACTGGATTGATGCGGCCTCTGCCCTGCGTATGGAAGACAGCTCTATTATTGTGCTCGACCCGGTCAATATGAATGTGGTCAAGGATGGTCTGGCCAATGGTGTTAAGGACTATATAGGTGGCAACTGCACCGTTAGCCTGATGCTGATGAGCCTGGGCGGGCTGTTTAACGCCAATCTGGTGGAGTGGGCCAGTTCCATGACCTACCAGGCCGCCTCTGGTGCCGGAGCACAGAATATGCGCGAGCTGATCAACCAAATGGGGGTGATTAAGGACTCTGTCGCTGACAATCTGGCCAATCCGTCGTCGGCAATTCTGGATATTGACCGTCAGGTAACAGATACCCTGAGATCCGATAGCTTTCCGGTGGACAACTGGGGCTACCCCCTGGCGGGCAGCCTGTTGCCCTACATTGATTCTCAGCTGGACAATGGTCAGAGCCGTGAAGAGTGGAAGAATCAGGCCGAGGCCAACAAAATTCTTAACCGCGAGGGCAATCCCATTCCCCTGGATGGCCTCTGTGTGCGAGTCGGCGCCATGCGCTGTCACAGTCAGGCGCTGACTATCAAGCTGAGTCAGGATGTGCCCATGGATGAAATTGAGTCCATGTTGGCGGAGGCCAATCAGTGGGCCAGAGTGATTGCCAATGATAAAGACGCCTCTGTTGCGCATCTGACCCCAGCAGCTGTGACCGGTGGTCTGGATGTGCCGGTTGGGCGTCTGCGCAAAATGAACATGGGTGAGCAGTACCTGTCTGCCTTTACTGTGGGTGACCAGTTGCTCTGGGGTGCGGCGGAACCCCTGCGCCGCATGCTGAGGATTGTGATCGAAGACTAGTTTCCGGCGATATTTTTTGCTTTAAAAGGGTTGAGCATTCTATTACTCTACCGCCACGGCGTTTTGTTAATACCATGCTTGGCCCTTTTTTGTGGGTTTTAAGCCTTAATTGACTAAATATGGCCTTTTTAGGCTAAGTTTCGCTACAATATTTCGTCGCTAATTCTCAGGCACCCAGCAACTGTTTTAAAAATCCTGGTATCAGGTTGTTGTATAAGAATTGCTGGGTTGTTCAAGCACTGTGCACAACAGGAAATACTTATGACAATCAGGACATGGTCGATCAAACTGGCAGCCGGATCTGCTCTGGCCGCGTTACTCTACACAAGCGCCGCCATTGCCGTTGGCTTTGGAGAAATTGCACTCAAGTCAGCGCTCAATGAACCGCTCAATGCAGAGATTGAGCTGACCAATGTCGATGATATTGACGACAGCATGCTGCTGGTCAAGCTTGCCTCTCCCCAGGCCTTTACCCAGGCCGGTGTTAGCCGCGACTTTTACCTTACTGCCCTGGACTTTGAGGTGGGCAAAAATGCCGCCGGCGCAACCATTGTGCGAGTCACTACCGAACAGCCGGTTGTGGAACCCTATCTGGATTTTCTGGTGCAGCTGGAATGGCCCTCAGGTCGCCTGGTGCGGGAATATACCCTGTTACTCGATCTGCCTGTCTACTCCGAAGGCCAGGTTGCCCCTGCGCCGGTTAGCAAAGCGGTCTCTGGATCTGCCCCCAAAGCAGCTGCCGGCAAACAGACGCTTTCCGGTGATCAGCACAGGGTAGTGGTTGGCGATACATTGTGGAATGTCTCCAAACGGCTGCGACCTCGGGGCCTGACCATTCTGCAAACTATGGATGCCCTGTACAGCCAGAATCCCAGTGCCTTTGTGAATGGCGATGCCAATCGCATGCAAGAGGGAGCGATTTTACGCCTGCCTTCCAAGACCGAGATCGGTGAAGAAGCGGGAGATATTGTTGCCAGCCAGATTGGGTTGGTTGCGCCTGCTGCCGAGGAGCTTGCTACTCAAGAGCCCGCTATTGAAGAGCTTGTTAGTGACCAGCAAGCAGAGGAACTATTCGCCGAAGATGAGCTGTTCCCGGAGTCAGACAGCAGTGCTGACCAGCAGGAGTCCGGTGGCGTTCTGGAATTGATTACCGCCTACGATGCATCTGAAGCCACCGAGCTGGCCATTGCCGGTGACGGGCTGGAGTCTGAGGAAGGTCTGTTTCCTGAAGGGCCGTCAGAGGATGCCGATACCGCTGTGGCAGCTGAGGTTGACCAGGTAGACCAGCTAAATTCTGAGCTGGTGGTGACCCAGGATGAAATGAGCAAAACCCAGCTGGAAAATAACGAGCTGCGCGAGCGCATGGCTCTGCTGGAGGCTCAGGTCGACACCATGGAAACCCTGGTAGATGTTGCCGAAGAGCAGGAGGCCGCTGTGCCCCCTGTGGCAAAAGCCAGCCCAGTTGAAGACTTTCAAGCCCAGTTAAAGGAGCAGCCCTGGTACCTGTGGTTGGGTTTAGGGGTGATTATTCTGGTTCTAGTCATGCTGCTGCGCAGAACCTCCAAAACCAGCCCGGACGATTCCGAGCAGCTGGACGAGAGTGCCGCAGGCGCTGGTTATCAGGAATATGATAACGGTACATCTGTGGATACAGGCGCCAATCTGCTGGTCGATGAACTGGATGGTCTGGAGCTTGATCCGGAAGATAATCTGTTTGACGAGACCGACAAAGAAATCTTTGCCGAAGAGGATGCGGATGTCAGCCCGGAGATTTTTGATTCCATGGTTGAAGCCACTGCAGAGGCTGAAGTGTATCTGTCCCTGGGCAATATCGATCAGGCCATAGAGATTTTGCAGAAAGCCCGCGCCGCCGATGCTGCCGACACCGCCAGCCGCCTCAAGCTGATGGAAGTGTTGTTTAGGGAAGGTCGCCGGGACGAGTTAAAGCCGATTTTCCTCGAGATTGAACTGACCGGCGATGAAGTTGCCACATCTATGGCCTCGGTGATTCTGGGGCCTGAAGAGCAAAAGCCCTTAGAAGAGTCCGAGCCAGAGCCCGAACCCTCGACGAATCAAGAAGCTTCAGAGGAACAGGAGCCTTCAGCGTCTCTTAACGAAGATCCTGAGCCAGAGCCAGAGCCCTCGACGAATCAAGAAGCTTCAGAGGAACAGGAGCCTTCAGCGTCTCTTAACGAAGATCCTGAGCCAGAGTCCGAACCCTCGACGGATCAAGAAGCTTCAGAAGAACACGAGCCCTCAGCGTCTCTTAGTGAAGAACCCGAGCCCCCAGCGTCTCAGAATGAAGAGCCCGAGCCCTCAGCGTCTCTTAATGAAGAACCTGATGATAAAATCGTCGATGAGCTCGCCGAATCCGTACTCGACGAAGACTTTCTCGATGATAGCTTTATGGATGGCGGCATTTTCGCCGATGTCAGCCCAGCTAATAAAGCCGACCCTCTGGATGATGGGCCCGAGACTGAAGAGTCCGCGGCCTCATCTTTTGCAGCGGTGGAGCCTGTGCAGCAGGCAGAGGATATTGATCTGCCCGGTGTCGATGCACTGCAAAAATCTATGGGTGCAGAGGCCGATGCCCTAGCTGATATAGCAGCCAATCTGGACCAGTTTGAAGGTCTGGAAGATGTGGGTGAGATCAACTCGGTGGATGTAAAACTCGATCTGGCTGCCACCTATATTGAAATGGGTGATGCCGAAGGTGCCCGGGAAATTCTTAGCGAAATTATTGAAGAGGCCGATGACGAAGACAGAGCCCGAGCCCAGGCTGTGCTGGATAGTATTGGCAACTAATTTAAATGGATATTAACCGTGCCTGATTGGGTCTATACCCCAAATTGCAGGATTCCCGAAGGGCACAGTTTGCCTGCAGGAATTAAACGCTATGCTGCCGTCGTTCAATACGACGGCAGTGCTTTTTGTGGCTTCCAAAAACAGAAGCACAGCCCGTCGGTGCAGGCGGAGCTTGAGAGGGCCCTGAGCTATGTGGCCAGTGAGCCGCTGGTTCTCAGCTGTGCCGGGCGCACCGACACTGCAGTGCATGCCAGCCATCAGGTGATACATTTTGATAGCAGTGCCCAGCGCACTGGCCACAACTGGGTGCAGGGTGCCAACAGCCAGTTGCCCGACAGTATTTCACTGGCCTGGGCCGATGAAGTTGATGCAGCTTTTCATGCCAGATTCAGTGCCACTTCACGCACCTATCGCTATGTCATTGCTGCCAGCAAAGCGCGGCCTGCCATTTTGGCCAATGGGGTCACCTGGGTTAAATTTCCGGTCAACCCTGCCGCTATGCAGGAGGCCTGTCAGTATCTGCTGGGGGAGCAGGACTTCTCTGCATTTCGCGGTGCTGGCTGCCAGTCACTATCGCCTTTTCGCCATGTGACCAGCGCCAATATTTATCAGCATGGCCAGCTGCTGGTGTTTGAGGTGAGTGCCAATGCTTTTGTTTTGCATATGGTGCGCAATATGGTGGGCTCGTTGTTAGAAGTGGGCTTTGGCCGCCAGCAGCCGAGCTGGATTAAACAGCTGCTCGCTGAGGGCGATCGCTGTAAAAGTGCCGCTACTGCAGCGCCCAATGGGCTCTATCTGGTGAATGTAAATTATCCGCCCCAGTTTGCCTTGCCCCAGCTGCCCACTGGCCCGGCATTTTTGCCTGATCAGCTGGGTTAGGCTATAGAGAAGATAGAAGTAAGAGCTAACAGAGAAGAATTTATGACAGTAAAGGTAAAAATTTGTGGTATCACTAGCCCGGAACAGGCACTGATGGCTCAGCAGGCTGGTGCAGATGCCCTGGGTCTGGTGGTATACAGCAACAGCTCCCGCTATGTGGATATTCAACGGGCTGCTGAAATCCGCGCTGTAATTGGTCCCGAGACAATGGCGGTGGTGCTGCTGGTCAATGCAGATGAGGCCACTGTAAAGCAGGTGATTGCCGAGGTTAAACCTGATCTGCTGCAGTTTCATGGCGACGAGACCCCGGCATTTTGCCATCAGTTTGGCTTTCCCTTTATCCGTGCCATTCGCATGCGTGAGGGTTTGGATCTGGGTGCGGAAGTGGCGGCTTACCATGCTGAAGGTGGCTATCTGTTTGATGCCTGGTCCGATGATCAATACGGCGGTACCGGCCATCAGTTTGACTGGAGCCGACTGCCGGCCCAGAGGGACTATAAGCTAATTCTGGCGGGCGGGCTGCGGCCAGACAATGTGGCCGATGCGGTGACCCAGGTGCGCCCCTATATGGTTGATGTCAGTGGTGGTGTTGAATCCAGCCCGGGAATTAAAGACGAGCAAAAAGTGGCTGCCTTTGTGGCCAATGCCAAGCAGGCTGATTTTGGCTATATTTAGACTAGCTATAATAAAAGCAGACTGGCCCAAATAAATATATGCTGCGGGTCTTATCTCCATTGAGGGGGTCGTGATAGAATACGCCGCTTCTGGCACTGTGCCCATTAGTAGCCCTGACTGATTTATGTAAGTTGAAAGGTAATCGATGAACTGGCTGAAACGCATTAGACCCGCAGGTCCCGCCGCAAGCAAAAACGAACGCGCCAATTCCGTGCCTGAAGGGCTGTGGAAAAAATGTCCCAAGTGCGCTTCGCCTTTATACCGTCCCGAATTAGAACGCAATCTCGATGTCTGCCCCAAATGTGAGCATCACATGCGCATTGGCGCCCGCCGCCGTCTGGGTATCTTCCTTGACGAAGAGGGCCGCACTGAGATCGCTGAAGATGTGGAAGCCATAGATCGGCTCAAATTCCGCGATGTTAAAAAATACAAAGACCGCCTCACCGATGCGCAGAAAAAGACCGGTGAAAAAGATGCGCTGATTGCCATGAGTGGCGATCTCAAGGGCATTCCTGTGGTCGCCTGTGCCTTTGAATTTGCCTTTCACGGTGGCTCCATGGGCTATGCAGTGGGGGAGAAGTTCACCCGCGCTGCCAATCTTGCTCTGGAGCAGCGACGTCCCTTTATCTGCTTCTCTGCCACTGGCGGTGCCCGTATGCAGGAGGCGTTAATCTCGCTGATGCAGATGGCTAAAACCAGTGCTGTGCTGGAGCGCCTGAGAATAGCTGGTGTGCCCTATGTGTCGGTAATGACAGATCCTGTCTACGGCGGTGTCTCTGCCAGTCTGGCTATGCTGGGTGATTTAAATATTGCCGAGCCGGGCGCTCGCGCTGGCTTTGCTGGGCCCAATATTATTGAACAGACCATTCGCCAGAAGCTGCCCAAAGGTTTTCAGCGCAGTGAGTTTTTGCTGGAGAAAGGTCATATCGATATGATTGTCAGCCGTCACCAGATGCGGGATCGCCTGGGCAGTATTCTCTCCAAACTGATGCACCTGCCAGAACCTGCTGATGCCTGAACGCAGCCTTGCTGACTGGCTGAATCTTTTAGAGAGCAGGCACCCCAGCGAGATTGAACTTGGTCTGAACCGCGTTTCAATGGTGTGGCAGCGACTGCAGGCTGAACATGGTTTTAATCAGCAAAAATCGCCTCTGGCGATCACCGTTGCCGGCACCAATGGCAAGGGTTCGAGCCTTGCCTGTATGCAGGCGATACTGCTGGAACATGGCTATTCCACAGGCATGTTTACCTCCCCCCATTTTTTACATTACAACGAGCGTATCTGCCTCGGCGGTGAGCCTGTTGCCGATCAATTAATTGTCGACGCCTTTGAGCTGATTGAAGCCCAGTGCGGCGATATCTCCCTGACCTATTTTGAGTTTGGTACCCTGGCGGCGCTGGTGATTTTCTATCAGGCCCAGCCCGACGTGATGCTGCTGGAAGTGGGGCTGGGCGGTCGTCTTGATGCGATTAATATTATTGATGCGGATGTGGCTGTGCTCACCAGTGTGGCACTGGACCATCAGGACTGGCTGGGGGATACCAGAGAGGCCATTGCCCGGGAGAAGCTGGGGATTGCCAGATCTGGCCGACCTCTGATTATCGGCGAGCAGGACCATCCGGCCGGGTTTGAACAGATGGTGGCTGAGACTGGTGCCAATGCCCTGTTTGCAGGCAGAGACTTTTCCCTGACCGATGAGGATCCCTTTGCGGTCAGTCTGCTTTGCTCCCATTGGAAGGAGCCTGGTCAGCTGGAGATTGATCAGCTGGCTCAGTCAAGTCTGTTGGCGATCAATAAAACAGTCGCATTGCAGGCGCTGTTGGCAGCGGGGATTGAGTTAGAGGTCGCAACCAGTCGCAAAGCTCTGCAGCAGGTTGGCCTTAGAGGTCGCCAGCAGAAATTGAATTTTCGCGGGGTGGAGGTGGTTTTGGATGTTGCCCATAACCCGGCAGCGGCGACTCAGTTATCCCGGAGTTTAGCTGCCCAGCAGGGGGCCTGTGTGGCGGTGGCGTCGGTGCTGGATGATAAAGACTGGTCCGGTATCCTCGCTGCCATGAGCCCGGGGATTAGCCATTGGCATATTGCTGAAATAAGCCAGAGTTCAAGGGCCAGCAAAGGTCAATATCTGCTCGATTTGTTATACAATGCCGCCCAGTCAGGGGATTTGCATCAATCTATTGAAGAGGCCTTTTTGCAGGCTGTCGATGCTGTCAGCGCTGACAGCGAGGCCCAGAGAATTGTGGTTTTTGGGTCCTTCCATACGGTTGCACTGGTTTTGAATTTGATTTTGGCAGAGGTCGGCATTGAGTAAAGGTTTAAAGCAGAGAATAGTCGGATCCCTGGTGCTGGGTGCACTGGGCTTGATTATATTGCCGGTACTGTTTGATTTTACCGACCCCAGTCGTGTTGACCGCAGCAGCAAACTGCCCCCTGCCCCAGAGATGAGTGCGGTGGCTGTGGACAAAGCTGTGCGCCCCACAGCAGTGGATGGCAGCAGTCTCAAGACCGCTATTTTTGATGCGGATAAACTTATCCCTGCATCTGCTGATGATAAGCCCATTGAGCTGGACAAGATGAATATGCCCAAGCGCTGGTATATCAAGGTGGGTACCTTTGACAATAAAGACAATGCCAACGCGGCGTTAAACCGTCTGCGCAATAAAAGTTTTAAGGCGTTTCTCAACAATGTGCAGGGGTCAAACAAAACTCGCTATCAGCTTTGGGTGGGACCGAATCTAGATAAGCGCCGGGCGCAGTTGGATCAGGGCAAAATTGATCTTGAGCTCAAGGTTGAGTCAAAGATTTTTGCTGCGGTGCTCTAGGCAATACTGGTCGGGTAACTTATGGATATAGCAACTGTAGATATAGGGATTATTTGTATTGTCGCAATCTCTGGGTTGATCAGTCTGGTGCGGGGATTTGTTAAAGAGGCCATGTCTCTGGTGATCTGGGTTGCCGCTTTTGCGGTGGCCATGGCGTTTAAGGAGCCTGCGGCTGAGCTGCTGGTTAACTTTATTGATCTGGCTTCAATGCGCCAGTTGGCGGCCTGGGCCGGTTTGTTTGTCGGCACATTGTTGCTTGGCTCTGTGGCAAATTTTTTATTGGGGAAACTGGTAAGCTCGACCGGATTGAGTGGCACGGACAGGACGTTGGGATTGGTTTTCGGTGTATTTAGAGGGTTGTTGGTGGTGCTGGCGATAGTGATAATATTGCCTCAGGCAGTGCCGGTTGACGAGGACCCTTGGTGGATGGCGTCATCGCTGATTCCTCTGTTTCAGGGCTTTGAAGTCTGGGGCAGGGAGGCGGCGACCGCTGTGAAAGACTACTTAACGAGTTGGATGTAGCCCATGTGTGGTGTGGTTGGAATTTCTGGAACTTCAGATGTAAATTTACGGCTCTACGATGCCTTGACGATGCTACAGCATCGCGGGCAGGACGCCGCTGGTATTGTCACTGAGGCCAATGGCGAGCTGCACCAGTGCAAGGGCGAAGGCCTGGCGCGGGATGTGTTCCGCCGCAGCCATATGGTGCGTTTGATCGGTGATGTGGGTATTGGCCATGTGCGCTACCCCACAGCTGGCAGCTCCGGCCCAGCTCTGGCTCAGCCGCTGTATGTAAATTCTCCCTATGGCATCTGCATGGCCCACAATGGCAATCTCACCAATGCCGATGAGTTGCGCGAGCATATCTTCCGCGCTGACCTGCGCCATTTGAATACAGATTCCGATTCTGAAGTATTGCTCAATGTATTTGCCCATGAGTTGCAGATGCGTGGCAAGCTTGAGCCCACCAGCGCGGATATCTTTGCCGCGGTAGAACAGGTGCACAAACGCTGTCGCGGTGCCTATGCGGTAGTTGGTCTGATTGCCAATTACGGTATGTTTGCTTTCCGCGACCCCCATGGTATTCGCCCTCTGTGCTTTGGTGTGCGGGAGTCTGAAGCCGGTCGAGAATATGCAGTTGTCTCCGAGTCTGTGGTTCTGGACAGTCTGGGTTTTGATCTGATTCGCGATCTGGAGCCAGGGGAAGCGCTATTTATTGATAAGTCCGGCGAGATTCATTTGCAGCAATGTGCCGCCGACCATGAGCTGGTGCCATGCATTTTTGAGCATGTGTATTTTGCCCGCCCGGATTCATTGATGGACAATATTTCGGTCTACAAATGCCGTCTGCGTATGGGCGAAAAGCTGGCAGAGAAGCTGCTCCGTGAGCGACCCGAACATGACATAGATGTGGTGATACCGATACCAGATACCAGCCGCGTCTCTGCCCAGGCACTGGCCGAGCGTCTGGGTGTAAAGCTGCGCGAAGGCTTTATGAAAAATCGTTATATTGGTCGCACCTTTATTATGCCGGGGCAGACTGAACGCAAAAAGTCTGTGCGTCAAAAGCTCAATGCGGTAAAGCTGGAGTTTGCGGGCAAGAATGTTCTGCTGGTGGATGACAGTATTGTGCGCGGCACGACCTCTCAGGAAATTATTCAGATGGCCCGCGATGCTGGTGCCAATAAAGTTTATATGGCGTCGGCGGCCCCTGGTGTGCGCTACCCTAATGTATATGGTATCGATATGCCTTCGGCCAATGAGCTGATCGCCCATGGTCGCACTGACGAGGAAGTGGGTCAGATTATTGGTGCAGACTGGATGATCTACCAGGATCTGGACGATCTTATAGCCTCTGGTGCAGAGGGCAATGAGAATGTACAGCGTTTCGAGTGCTCAGTGTTTGATGGCAACTATGTGACTGGTGATGTGGATAAGGCTTATCTGGATCGTATTGAAGGGTTGCGCAACGATTCGGCCAAGCAAAAAGTGGATCCCGCTGTTGAGCCTAAAAAGGGCCAGGTGATTGGCATTCACAATAATAGTGTGACTTAAAGGGTCTATACTGAAACCCTTGAATTAAACATGGACAAGGAAATGGACAAGTATCAGCAGGACACAGTAGCTATTCGTAGCGGCTATCAGCGCACTCATGAGAATGAGCATGCTGAAGCCATGTTTCTGACGTCCAGCTATGTTTTTGAAAGCGCCGAGATGGCGGCCAAGTACTTTAGCAATGAGCTGCAGGGCAATGTTTACTCTCGCTATACCAACCCCACGGTGCGCAGTTTTGAGCAGCGTCTGGCAGCGTTGGAGGAGGGCGAGCAATGTGTTGCTACCGCCTCGGGCATGGCAGCAGCGCTCAGTGTGATTATGGCACTGCTACAATCTGGCGACCATGTGGTGTGTTCTCAGGATGTGTTTGGCAGCACCAGGGTGATGATGGACAAGTACATCACCAAGTTCGGTGTTGCTGTGACCTATGTGCCTCTGGCTGATCTGGATGCCTGGCAAAATGCGATTCAGCCGAATACCAAAATGCTGTTTTGCGAAACTCCTTCGAATCCTCTCTCTGAGATTGCTGACCTTGAGGCGCTGGCTGCTATCAGCCAAAAAGCCGGCACAATCTTTGTGGTGGATAATTGTTTCTGCACCCCGGTATTGCAGAAGCCGCTGAATTGGGGCGCGGATATCGTTGTCCATTCGGCGACCAAATATATCGATGGTCAGGGCCGCTGCCTCGGTGGCGCCGTGGTTGGCAACTCAGAATTAATGGAGCAGGTGGTAGGCTTTTTGCGTGCTGCCGGGCCGACCATGAGTCCATTTAATGCCTGGGTGTTTCTCAAAGGGTTGGAGACATTGCGTATTCGTATGCAGGCCCATTCGGCAAATGCGGCTGAGTTGGCGACCTGGCTTAATGACCACCCCAAGGTGAGCAAAGTATTTTACGCTGGGCTTGAGGATCATCCCGGTCATGGGCTGGCTAAAAAGCAGCAGTCTGATTTTGGTGGTGTAGTGTCTTTTGTTGTTGAGGGCGGTCGCGAGTCTGCCTGGCGTGTTATCGACAACACTAAAATGCTGTCTCTAACCGCCAATCTGGGTGATGCCAAAACCACGATTGTGCATCCGGCTACCACTACCCATGGTCGCTTGACCGATGAGGCGCGAGCTGCTGCCGGTATT
>ENA-OQVM01001396-OQVM01001396.1-marine-metagenome-genome-assembly--contig:-NODE-1396-length-32149-cov-4.022044_pt1 | contig 32149 bp, 36 predicted proteins | sample MGYA00237776_ERZ505498 | MGnify/ENA primary metagenome ERZ505498 (study PRJEB26159, sample SAMN06265151) | marine metagenome | isolation source: Helgoland LTER site | place: Germany:Helgoland, sampling...
CAACCCGCGATAGACGCAGCCGTTTTGACGCCCGCAACAGCGGCGCCCGCCCCATCGGCTGCGGCTCAAACGGCCGAAGCGTTGGACACGACGACAGCAGCACAACGTGCAGCGGCGAGCGCGCCAACCACCACCGGCGTCCGCAAGCTAGGCACGACCATTGTGAGTTTAGGCAGTCCGACTGAACCGGGATTGTGGTTGAAAACGCCATTGGTACAGGCAGAGGCGCAGGGGCGCGTGACCAATCCAGCGAACGGAAAATCATCGCTGGTGACGCTGATACCGATTGACGGACCCGCGACCGGGGGAAGCCGGATGTCGTTATCCGCGCTGCGATTGATCGAGGCGTCCTTGACCGATTTGACGGAGGTTGAAGTGTCTGTTGAGGGCTAGGCTTGATGCGCCTCTGGGGCGTTGGCTGATGACTTGTAGACCTCGGGGGCTCTGCCCCCGGACCCCTGAAATATTTAAGGCCAAAAAGAAAGAAGGGCGGGCCTAGGCTTTGGGTTCTGCTGACTTGCTCAGGTGGCGGAGCGCTTCTTTTCTAGCGAAGGGTTTGAGGGCGTCGCCGTACCTTGCGATGAACGCTTGGGTGCGTTCTGCGTCGTGTTTGCTGAGCTCGCGAAGCCACCAGCCAATTGCCTTTTGAATGAACCATTTGTGGTCGGTTGCTAGGGTTGCGGCCCAGCCCAGAATACGCTCGCGGGCGGCAATTTCAGCCGATTTTGGATGGTTCTGCTTCGTCCACGGCAAAGTGCTGACAAATGCCGCGCGGCGGGTCCAGAGGTGATCGGAAGTGGTCCAACCTTCAACACTGTCGAGGCGCGATGGATCGACCACCAACCGCTTTTGTGCCGCCATTGAAGCGTGGTCCGCGATGGCCCAGCTGTCAAAATCGGGCGTCCAACTGGCGATCAGGTCCCATGCGGCTGTGTCGTCAGGATTTATGCGGGCCTGTGTCAGCACCTTGGCGGCGGCGATGCGTGCCTCATAGATGTCAGTCTGCCATAGAGCATCTGCGAGAGCGACGTTTTCGTCGGCGCTGTGGGTCTGACGCCATGCTTTGATGATGTCATTCAGTTGTGGATTCGTCAGGCCCAAATAGACACGGTCGAGTTTGTGATACGCGCGCATCTCTGCCGCGCGCGCAGAATCGGACAGCTGCGTTAGCTCTTCGAGATAGGGCGCTGATTTCGGCGGATACATCGGTCATTCTACGGTCACTGACTTGGCAAGGTTCCGGGGCTGGTCGACATCCGTGCCTTTTGCGACGGCGGTGTGATAGGCAAGCAATTGGGCAGGGATCGCATAGAGAATAGGGGCAAGGGCGTCGGTGATTGGTGGCATCTCAATGGTGCCCCACACACCTTCACCGGCTTCTGCCAGACCTTGCGCGTCAGAGATCAGTATTACCTTGCCTTTGCGGGCCATCACCTCTTGCATGTTGCTGACGCTCTTGTCGAACAGGGCATCACGAGGGGCCATGACGACAACGGGCACGTTTTCATCTACCAACGCGATGGGGCCGTGTTTAAGTTCACCTGATGCATAAGCTTCAGCGTGTATATAGCTGATTTCTTTCAGTTTAAGGGCGCCTTCATGTGCCAGCGGATACATCTGACCACGCCCCATAAAGAGCACATCGCGGGCAGAGGCGAGCTTGCCCGCAGTTGCCACCATTGCCGCGTTCTGGGCCAGCGCATTGTTGATAACTGCCGGCAGGTTGCGCAACGCGCTGATGTGATCTGCCAATGCGGCGTCGTCCAGAACACCGCGGTCATGCGCCGCCTTGAGCACCAGCATGAACAACACGGTCAACTGACAGGTGAACGCTTTGGTTGACGCAACACCAACTTCGACGCCTGCGAAAATAGGCAAGGCCAGATCGCTTTCCCGCGCGATTGAGCTTTCGGGGACGTTGATCACGGAGGCGATGGTTGATGCTTTGCCCTGACAATATCGCAACGCTGCCAGCGTGTCAGCGGTCTCACCCGATTGGCTGACGAAAATGGCGAGGGTGTTCGGTGTGATCGGTGGTTCGCGGTAGCGGAATTCAGAAGCCACATCCACCTCGACGGGCAGGCGGGCGATTTGTTCAAACCAGTATTTCGCGGTCAGGCAGGCGTAGAAAGCGGTGCCGCAGGCAACCATTGTGATCCGTTCGATCTTGGAGAAATCCAGACCTTTGCCGGGCAGGGTGATCTTGCCATTCTGGTCGATATACTGGGCAATTGCCTGCGCCAATACGCCGGGTTGTTCGGCGATTTCCTTGGCCATGAAGTGTTTGTGATTGCCCTTGTCGATGCGGGTGGCGTCGATCTGGATCTTCTTGATAGCGCGTTTTGCCAGCGACCCGTTCGCATCTGTAATCTCAACGCTCGTGCGCGTGACAACGGCGATATCACCCTCCTCCAGATACGATATCTGATCGGTCATCGGCGACAGGGCGATCGCATCACTGCCAACGAACATTTCGCCTTGGCCATAGCCAATAGCCAGCGGAGAGCCCTTGCGCGCCGCTATGATCAGGTCTTCTTCGCCGTGAAACAGGAAGGCCAACGCGAATGCCCCTTTGAGGCGCGCGAGTGCCTGTTTGGCGGCGGCAATAGGTGCTGCGCCTTGGTCCATGTAATATTCGGTCAACAGGGCAACGGTTTCGGTATCCGTTTCGGTGGCAAAAGGAACACCGTGTTCGGCCAGTTCCGCCCGCAGTTCGCGAAAGTTCTCGATGATGCCATTGTGCACGACGGCCACGCCACCGGCCTGATGTGGGTGCGCGTTGCTGACAGTGGGCGCGCCGTGCGTAGCCCAACGGGTGTGGCCGATGCCTGCCTTGCCCGCGAGCGGTTCGTGGACCAGCAAATCAGACAGGTTCACCAGTTTACCAACCGCGCGGCGGCGTTCAAGCACGCCGGCGTTTACGGTAGCGATACCGGCACTGTCATAGCCGCGGTATTCCAGCCGCTTCAGCGCCTCGACAAGGATGGGGGCGGCTTCATGGTTGCCAAGGACACCGATAATTCCACACATTTTTAGCTGCCTCTTTGCGTTCTGGCCTTCTTGGCCTTTAACATTTCGAACAATTTGCGTGCCATACCTGGCTTTTCCACCTGTGGCGCCCGGGCAAGGGCCAGCGCGTCCGGCTCAACATCAGATGTGATGACTGAACCGCTGCCGGTCATTGCGCCATTGCCGATATGAACGGGCGCGACAAGCATGGTGTTGGAGCCGATAAACGCATCCGCCCCGATATGGGTATGGTGCTTCATCACGCCGTCGTAGTTGCAGGTGATCGTGCCTGCGCCGATGTTCGCGCGGGGCCCTATTGTGGCGTCGCCGATGTAGCTGAGATGGTTGATCTTGGCGCCTTCGGCGATCTGGGCATTCTTGATCTCGACAAAATTGCCGACGCGGGTGAATTCGGCCAATTCGGTGCCGGGACGCAGGCGGGCATAGGGCCCGACGACTGACCCGCGCGAGACATGACAGCCCTCAAGATGCGAAAACGCCCGGATTGTCGCACCGGACTCTACCGTAACGCCGGGGCCGAAAACGACATTCGGCTCAATCACCGTATCGCGGCCAATGACTGTGTCACGGGCGAGGTAAACAGTGTCGGGTGCCATCAACGTTACACCATCTTCCATCAGGGACAGGCGCGCGCGGCGTTGGAATGCAGCGTCCGCTGCGGCCAGATCGGCGCGGGAATTGACGCCAAGGGTTTCGGCCTCGTCGCACAGAACGGCCGTCGCGCTCAGCCCTTGGGCGCGGGCGATAGCGACGATGTCCGTCAAATAATATTCGCCGGATGCATTATTGTTATCCACAGTCTCGACCAGATTGAATAACAGCTCGGACCGGCAGGCAACAACGCCGCTATTACATAATGTTACGGCGCGTTCTTCATCCGATGCATCCTTGTACTCCACAATTTTATCCAGAGCGGCACCATCCATGATCAACCGGCCATAGCGTCCGGGATCCGCTGTTTTAAACCCAAGGACGACAACGTCATGTTGCCCCAAAGCGTCCTGCATCTGTTCTAGCGTTTCGGGGCGGATAAACGGTGTGTCGCCGTATAGAACCAGCGCCATACCGTCGAAACTGCCAAGCGCGGCTTTCGCCTGTGCCACCGCATGCGCCGTACCCAGTTGCTCGGTCTGTTCAACCACGTCTACCTCACCGTCGTGGGTAAGGACGGCGGTGCGCACTGCCTCTGCACCATGACCTGCAACCACCACGGTGCGTTCTGGTTCAAGAGACGCACCAGAAGCCATGGCATGAAACAGCATCGGTTCGCCTGCGATCGGGTGCAGAACCTTGGGCAGTTCGGAATTCATCCGGGTGCCTTTGCCAGCGCCCAGAATGATAAGTGCGGTTTTCATTATAATGTCTTCAACTTTTACAAACTTAACTTGCGCTCTCTTTACGCGCTTCGCACAAAGGCACAAGGCCGAGGGCCATCAAACAAGGTTGCGGCTTGCAACATGACGGGCGGGCTTCCGCCGAAAGGGTATGCGCGTGAAAACAGTGGTTTTTGATCTGGACGGCACATTGGCCGACACCAGCGGTGATTTGATTGCTGCTGCAAACGCGTGTTTTCAAGACATGGGTGTGGGCGACATGCTTGATCCAGCGCGCGACGCAGGCACGGCGTTGCGCGGGGGGCGCGCGATGCTGCGGCTGGGTATGGGGCGGTTGGGCCGCGCGGAAGACGAGGCAACAATTGATGCCTATTATCCGAAACTGCTGGCCGCTTATGCGCAAGATATTGACAGCCGAACGGTGATGTATCCCGGTGCGATGGACGCTGTGGCCGTTTTGAAATCCGCAGGTTACCGCACGGCGATTTGCACCAACAAACCCGAAGGACTTGCGCACGAACTGCTCACCCGTCTGGGCGTGCGCGATGCGTTCGACGCGATGTTGGGTGCAGACAGCCTGAATGTGCGAAAACCGGACCCGGAGCATTTGCGCGAAACGGTGCGGCGCGCGGGCGGCAATCCGGCGGTGTCGGTTCTGATCGGTGACACAGACACTGACCGCAAAACGGCGCACAATGCCGGTGTTCCTTGCGTGTTGGTCACATTTGGCCCTGCGGGTGGCGACATGGCCGCGCTTGAGCCGCAGGCGCTTCTGCACGATTACGCAGATTTACCGGCATTGATTTCAGAGCTTTTGGGGGGAGCAGTCACATGAGCGAGATTTTCAAAGGCAGCTTTACCCAGCAAGAGCCGATCCCCGAAGAGGGTATTGAGGCCGCAGTCGCAGTGATGCGGTCCGGTCGCTTGCACCGCTACAATACGGCACCGGGCGAGATTGCGGAGACTGTCCTGCTGGAGCAGGAATTTGCAGCGCAAGTCGGGGCGAAATACTGCCTTGCGGTGGCGTCGGGCGGCTATGCGATGGCCACAGCGTTGCGCGCCGTTGGGGTGAAACCGGGCGATCAAGTGCTGACAAATGCGTTCACGCTGGCGCCTGTGCCGGGCGCGATTGCCGCGGTCGGGGCTGTGCCGGTGTTTGTCGGGGTAACGGAAAATCTGGTCATCGACCTTGATGATCTGGCGGCCAAAGTGGACCGCGCAAATGTTCTGTTAATAAGCCACATGCGCGGGCATCTTGCGGATATGGAAGCGCTGATGGCGATCTGTCATGCCGCAAATGTCACCGTGATCGAGGATTGCGCCCACACGATGGGGGCGGCGTGGAAAGGTGTGCCATCGGGTACGCAGGGCAAGGTGGGCTGCTATTCGTGTCAGACCTACAAGCATGTCAATTCCGGCGAAGGCGGGTTGTTCGTCACCGATGACGCCGAAGTCGCGGCGCGCGCCATCATGCTGTCGGGATCCTATATGCTATATGAGCGGCATTTGGCCGGCCCGCCGAAAGAGGCCTTTGAAACAATCCGCTATGAGACACCGAATATCTCCGGTCGCATGGACAACCTGCGCGCGGCGATTTTACGCCCGCAATTACGTGCGCTTGGGGTGCAATGCGCCCGGTGGAACGAGCGGTATTTCGAAATCGAAAAGGGGTTGCGCAACACGCCCGGCCTGACCGTAATCGAACGGGCCAAGGAAGAAACCATTGTCGGATCCTCCATCCAGTTTTTGTTGAAGGGGTGGGATGACGACGCAGTAAAAGATGTGATGGCGCGCTGTGCCAAGCGGGGCGTCGAGCTGAAATGGTTCGGGGGAGCGGAGCCTGTCGGGTTCACCAGCCGCTACGATTCGTGGCGCTATGTTGATGCGCCTGCGATGCCTGCCAGTGACGCCGTGTTGGCGGGGATCGTGGACATGCGGGTGCCGCTGACGTTTACGCTTGAGGACTGCGCGCAGATTGCACGGATCATCAAGGCCGAAGTCGCGGCGGTGTTTCAGAGGGCCCATAGGCTTTGACCACGCCCGTCTGGCCACCGTTTTGCTTGACCGAACGTGCAGTTGGTGGTTACTATTGAACAAGCGTTCATTAAATCGAACCCCGGGGGAGTAGGGCAATGTTTACGGCAACGATGCAGTTTGATTTGGGCGAGGATGTCGAAGGGGTGCGCGATATGGTGCACCGCTGGGCGCAGGAACGTGTCAAGCCGATGGCAGCCAGCATCGACCAGAACAACGAATTTCCACCCGAACTATGGACCGAGATGGGCGATTTGGGTCTGTTGGGGATGACTGTTCCCGAAGAATTTGGCGGTTCTGGCCTTGGTTATCTGGCGCATACTGTCGCGGTTGAGGAAATCGCGCGGGCATCTGCGTCGGTATCTTTGTCTTACGGCGCGCATTCCAATCTGGCGGTCAATCAGATCAACCTGAACGGCACGCCCGAACAAAAATCCAAATACCTGCCCAAGATGTGTTCTGGTGAACATGTCGGCGCGCTTGCCATGTCGGAACCATCCGCAGGCAGTGATGTCGTGTCGATGAAGCTGCGTGCCGAAAAGCGTAATGATCACTATCGCTTAAGCGGGAACAAATACTGGATCACCAACGGGCCTGACGCCGAAACACTGGTGGTTTATGGCAAGACGGATATGGACGCGGGGTCCAAGGGGATCACGGCGTTTCTGATCGAAAAGTCGATGACCGGTTTCTCCACCTCGCCGCATTTTGACAAGCTTGGCATGCGCGGATCAAACACGGCTGAACTGATCTTTGACAATGTCGAAGTGCCATTCGAAAATGTTCTGGGCGAAGAAGGGCGCGGCGTTGCGGTCCTGATGTCGGGGCTGGATTACGAACGTGTTGTGCTTGCGGGCATTGGCCTTGGCATCATGGCCGCCTGTCTGGATGAGATCATGCCTTACATGGCTGAACGCAAGCAATTTGGTCAACCGATCGGGAATTTCCAGCTGATGCAGGGCAAGATGGCGGACATGTACACCGCAATGAATTCTGCGCGCGGCTATGTTTATGCAGTCGCCAAGGCGTGTGATCGGGGCGATGTGACCCGGCAGGATGCAGCGGCTTGCTGTTTGTATGCCTCAGAACAAGCGATGGTGCAGGCGCATCAGGCGGTGCAGGCAATGGGCGGTGCGGGATATTTGTCTGATAACCCGGTTGGCCGTATTTTCCGCGACGCCAAGCTGATGGAAATCGGTGCGGGCACCTCCGAGATTCGTCGCATGTTGGTGGGCCGCGAAATGATGGCGGCAATGGCGTAGTCCAAGTGCCGCGCTGGCTGTGGTGGGCGCCCTTGGGCCTGTTGTTGCTGGGCGTAGCATTGGTTGGTTTGCGCGCCGGTTGGCGTGCGGCAACGATAACGGAGACGGATGTGATCACCCACTATGCGCAGCAGTATCTAAAGGAGGCGGGGAGTGCCGCCGTTCTGTCGGATTGCGTTGCCACGCCGGGTAAAGGGTTGCCGGGTATCTGGATCGTTGTGCGCTGTCGTCCAAAGGATATCGCGCAGAAGTATGAATATTACGTGAATCGGTTGGGCGGGCTGGAGCATCGTTCAGACCCCCGCCAGCCCTCGCGTGAACGGCCACAAACATGACGCTGCCGGGGTTAACAGAGGCGGGTGCATGGGACGTGCCAGAGCGGCTGAATATGGCCGCGCAATGCCTGTCCCAACCCGCAGAGCAGATCGCGATTGTAGATTTGACAGACGGATATCGGCGCGACGTCAGTTATGGTGAATTACACCGGATGGTGGATGAATTGGCGCGCGGATTGCTTGCCCGCATCGTACCGGGTGACCGGGTTGGCGTCTTGCTTAGTCAAAGTCCATGGTGTGCTGCAGCGCATCTTGCGATCTGGAAAATAGGTGCGATATCAGTGCCTTTGTTCAAACTCTTCAAGCATGACGCGCTGGCGTCACGGGTGTCTGACGCGGGCTGCGAGCTGGTCCTGACGGACCTTGAGGGGCGCGTGCTGCTCGGCGCTTTAGCGCAGGCGTGGATTGTGAATGAAGTTGGCGTGGCAGGCCCGGATGTGGTCTTTGCCGATACCGGCGCGCAGGATCCTGCAGTGTTGATTTACACGTCCGGCACGACGGGCAGTCCCAAAGGGGCGTTGCATGGCCACCGCGTTTTGACAGGGCACTTGCCGGGGGTGGTGATGAGCCATGACATGCTGGGCCAGCTCGGTGATTGTTTGTGGACCCCGGCGGATTGGGCGTGGATCGGCGGGCTGTTTGATGTGCTGATGCCCGGACTTGCGTTGGGTGTCCCTGTAGTCGCCGCCCGCATGGGCAAGTTCACGTCTGATGAGTGCATGAAGATCATTTCGCAAGCTGCTGTAAAAAATGTATTTTTCCCGCCCACCGCGCTTAGGATGCTCAAGGCGGACGGGTGCCGTATCGCGGGGCTTCGCTCTGTCGCGAGCGGGGGTGAACCGCTGGGCGCTGAGATGCTGGCTTGGGGGCGCACAGCGTTCGGCGGGCAGATCAATGAATTTTACGGACAAACGGAATGTAACATGATTGCAACGTCCTGTGGTGCCGCCTTTGTTGCGCGGCCCGGATGTATCGGAAAACCCGTGCCGGGGCATGCGCTTGCCGTGCTGGACGCGGCGGGCGAACCTTCAGCCGACGAAGGCGATATCGCTGTTCGGAAGGGATCGGCCGCGATGATGTTGGAGTACTGGCAGCGGCCTGAGGCGACCGCAGAGAAGTTTCGGGGACCGTGGATGCTGACAGGCGACAGGGGCATCTGGGAGGGCGATTATCTGCGTTTCATTGGCCGCGAGGATGACGTGATCACCTCGTCAGGCTACCGGATCGGTCCGGCGGAAATCGAGGATTGTCTGCTGACCCATCCATCTGTTGCGACCTGTGGTGTGGTTGGAAAACCCGATGCGTTGCGGACCGAGGTTGTGAAAGCCTATGTCGTGTTAAAGCAGGGCGCGGATGCAGATGCAGATGCATCATCGCTTCAGTCTTGGGTTAAAGAACGGCTTGCAAGCTATTCCTATCCAAGAGAAATTGAATTTTTAGATGCGCTTCCGATGACAGTGACCGGTAAGGTAATCCGGCGCGAGTTGAAGGCGATGGCAATGCGGCAGAATGAGGAATTGCAATGAAACTGACATCACAGGCTTTGCCAACGTCGGAAACGTATAAAGCCAATGAAACGGCGCATTTAGAGGCTCTTTCTCATGTTGGGCAGGCTGCTGAGGCGGCAGCTTTAGGGGGCGGCGACAAATCGCTTGCGCGCCATGAAAGCCGGGGCAAGATGCTGCCGCGTGAACGGGTGGCGAACTTGCTTGATCCGGGCTCTGCGTTTCTGGAAATCGGGGCGACGGCGGCACATGGATTGTATGGGGGGGCGGCCCCTTGTGCTGGTGTGATCGCGGGTATTGGTCGGGTCCAAGGGCATGAAGTCATGGTCGTGTGTAACGATGCTACGGTAAAGGGCGGGACGTATTTCCCGATGACCGTTAAAAAGCATTTGCGCGCTCAGGAAATCGCAGAGGCCAATCATTTGCCTTGTGTGTATCTGGTGGATTCGGGCGGTGCGAACCTGCCGCAGCAGGATGAGGTTTTTCCGGATCGGGACCACTTTGGCGCGATTTTCTACAATCAGGCGCGGATGAGCGCCAAGGGCATTCCCCAAATTGCTGTGGTGATGGGGTCGTGCACGGCGGGCGGTGCTTATGTGCCTGCGATGTCGGATGTGACAATTATCGTTAAAGAACAAGGGACTATCTTTCTTGCTGGTCCACCCTTGGTGAAGGCGGCGACGGGCGAGGTTGTCACGGCCGAGGATCTGGGCGGCGGCGATGTACACACGCGGTTGAGCGGTGTGGCGGATTATCTGGCCGAAGATGACGCGCATGCGCTGGCGTTGGCGCGACAGGCGCTGGGACAGTTGAACCGGGCTAAGCCATTGACAGTGCAGTGGGAAACGCCGGAGGAACCTGCGTATGATCCAGCAGAGATTTTGGGTGTGGTGCCGGGGGACTTGCGCACGCCTTATGACATTCGCGAGGTGATCGCGCGGCTGGTGGACGGGTCGCGGTTTGATGAGTTCAAGGCGCGGTTTGGCGAGACGCTGGTGACGGGATTTGCCCATGTGAAGGGGTGTCCAGTCGGCATTATTGGCAACAATGGCGTGCTGTTTTCGGAGGCCGCGCAGAAGGGTGCGCATTTTGTGGAACTTTGTTCACAGCGGCATATCCCCTTGGTTTTCTTGCAAAATATCACCGGTTTTATGGTGGGTCGCAAGTATGAAAACGAGGGAATTGCGCGGCACGGGGCCAAGATGGTGACGGCTGTGGCCTCAACCAATGTGCCCAAGATTACGATGCTTGTGGGCGGGTCTTTCGGGGCTGGAAACTACGGGATGGCGGGGCGGGCGTACCGGCCACGGTTCTTGTGGACATGGCCGAACAGCCGGATTTCCGTGATGGGGGGACCGCAGGCGGCGGGGGTTTTGGCGACGGTGAAGCGCGATGCGATCGATCGGGCGGGTGAAACGTGGTCAGCAGAGGATGAGGCCAAGTTCAAACAACCGACGATTGATATGTTCGAGGAGCAGTCGCATCCGCTTTATGCCTCTGCAAGGCTTTGGGATGATGGGATAATTGATCCGCGCAAGAGCCGTGATGTACTGGCGCTGAGCCTGTCGGCGTCCTTGTGCGCGCCGATTGAGGAGACGAAGTTTGGCGTATTCAGGATGTGATCTGTGAACGATTGGTTAAGTGTCACACGGTGTACACCGCGCGTACACGGCACGTGCATACGAAGGAAAATGGAAGCATGATCTTGGAGATGGAGGCATTGGCGCGCTATCCGGGTGCGATTTCGTTCAAGTATGGCGATGGGCCGGAATTGAACGCAGAAATTTTGGCGCTGGTCAGAGCGGGTCGAAAGACTGTCACCAGCGATGCGGTCGCGAATTTTGCACAGCGCGGGGAGCCTCATCCTGAGCCGGGGCGCATGGATGTGGCGCTGGATTGGGACGGGCGGCCAGCGGTCGCGGTGCGCACCGTGGCGGTTGAGTTCATTTCCTTTGACGAGATGGACGAAGGGCGCGTGGGCGATCAGGGAGAATTTCGCGATCTGGCGCATTGGCGGGCAGGGTATCAGGCGTATCTGACGCGGGCCGGGGTGTTCGAGCCAAACATTATGATGCTGGTGGAGCGGTTCGAAGTGATCGAGGATTTTGGCTGACGGGACGGTGGAGGGGGCCAGCCCCCACCCGCGCCAAGGCGCGGCTCCCCCGGAGGTTTATTTGGAAAATTGAAGATGAAGAAAGTGGTGTGCGATGTTTGATGTGATCTTGATTGCGAACCGGGGTGAGATTGCGTGCCGGGTGATGGAAACGGCGGGCGCGATGGGGGTGCGTTGTGTGGCGGTCTATTCGGATGCTGATGCCGGAGCCAAGCATGTAGCGATGGCGGACGCGGCGGTGCACATCGGCGGGTCGTCACCCGCGCAGTCGTATTTGCGCGGCGATGTGATCATTCAGGCAGCTTTGGATACGGGCTGTCAGGCGATCCATCCCGGTTATGGTTTTTTGTCCGAGAACCCTGATTTTGTCGACGCGGTTGAGAAGGCGGGGCTGGTGTTTATCGGGCCATCGGCGTCTGCCATTCGCGCGATGGGTTTGAAGGACGCGGCCAAGGCGTTGATGGTGGAGGCGGGCGTGCCGGTGGTGCCGGGGTATCACGGCAGCGACCAGTCGGATGATTTGTTGGCGGTTGAGGCGGGCAAGATTGGCTATCCGGTGTTGATCAAGGCTGTTGCGGGGGGCGGTGGCAAGGGGATGCGCCTGGTTGAGGAGGCGGGCGCGTTTCAGGCGGCACTGGAGTCGGCGCGGTCAGAGGCGAAATCTGCGTTCGGCAATTCTGATGTCCTGGTGGAGAAGTTCGTCTCGCAGCCGCGCCATATCGAGGTGCAGGTGTTTGGGGATGGCACACAGGCGGTACATCTGTTCGAACGTGATTGTTCGTTGCAGCGGCGCCATCAGAAGGTGATCGAAGAAGCACCCGCGCCCGGCATGACGCTTGAGATGCGCAGCGCGATGGGGGAAGCGGCGGTGAAGGCGGCGGAGGCTATCGGGTATTCGGGCGCGGGCACGGTGGAATTCATTGTCGACGGGTCGGACGGGTTGAAGGCTGACGGGTTCTTTTTCATGGAGATGAACACGCGGTTGCAGGTGGAGCATCCGGTGACGGAAGCCATCACGGGCGTTGATCTGGTTGAGTGGCAGTTGCGGGTGGCGGCGGGCGAGGCTTTGCCATGCGCTCAGGAAGAATTGACGATTGAGGGGCATGCGTTTGAGGCGCGGCTTTATGCGGAGGATGTGCCAGCGGGTTTTTTGCCGGCCACGGGGACGTTAACGCATTTGGCTTTCACGTGTCAGACGCGGGCGGATTCGGGCGTGCGCGCCGGTGATACGATCTCACCTTTCTATGATCCGATGATTGCCAAGGTGATCGTGCATGGGGCGACACGGGATGTGGCCTTGGCCAAGTTGCGGGCCGCACTTTCGGGCTGTCAGGTGGCCGGCACTGTGACGAACCTCGCGTTTCTTGGCGCATTGGCGGGCCATGCAGGGTTCGGGTGCGGGGAAGTCGATACCGGATTGATCGCACGCGATATTGACGCGCTGACAGCTGTACCTGCGGTTGAGGCGCGGCATTGGGCGCATGCGGGGATGGCGGCGCTGGGGGTTTTGGAGGCCGGGGTCGAAACGGGATTCACGCTTTGGGCGCCTTTGCGGCGGCAGGTTGTTTTAAGTGCAGGCGATGAAGAGCGCGTATTGAAGGTCGAGATATCCGGGCCGGATCATCAGAGGTGGTTTGTTGGCGAGGATGTCGTTGCTGCAAGACGTATTGCGGGGCGGTGGTCTGTTGGTGGTGTCCTGGCGGCGGATGTCGCGGTGGCGGGTCCGGTCGTGACCTTGTTCGAGGGTTATGGAATGCGCTTTGAGGTCGTGGATCCGCTGGACCGTGCGGCGGGCGCGCAGGGTGACGGAAATCTGATTGAGGCGCCGATGCCGGGATTGGTGCGTGTTGTGGATGCCCGTGTGGGGCAGGTTGTGGCCAAGGGGGATCGTTTGGCCGTTTTGGAGGCGATGAAGATGGAACATGCGTTGTTAGCTGCGCGCGATGGTATTGTGGCAGAGGTTTTGGCGGCTGAGGGAGATCAGGTCGAGGCGGGGGCGGCGTTGGTCCGCCTGGAAGCGGAAGGAAAGGACGCGGCATGATTACATTGCATCACTGCCCGCAAACGCGGTCCATGCGGACGCTGTGGCTGCTGAATGAGCTGGATGTGGAATTTCAGGTGCGGGTCTATGCGTTTGACCGGTCCCTGCGCGATCCGGCTTATTTGAGCCTGTCGCCTGCGGGGCGGGTGCCTGCGCTGGAGATCGACGGCGAGCGCATGTTCGAGACGGGTGCGATCACCGAGTATTTATGTGAGCGGTTCAGCCCGGACCGGATGGGGCGGTCGGTCGGGTCACCCGACCGGATGGCGTGGCTGGTTTGGGTGCATTTCGCCGAGACGATCAGCCAGCATACCGCGGCACTGACCCAGCAGCATGTGGCGCTGCGCGAGGATCATATGCGGTCGCCCATCGTGATGAAGCTGGAGGCGGCAAGGGTGGCCAAATGCTATGACGCGCTGGAGGCAAGGTTGAGCACGCCGGTGGAGAACCGCGACTATTTGCTGACGTCGGGCTTTTCGGCGGCGGATATTTCGGTGGGGCAGGCAGTTTATATGTCGCGGTATTTCGTAACGCTTGAGCATCATCCGGCGGTTGCGGAGTGGTATGAGCGGATTTCCGAGCGGGAGGGCTTTCGCCGGGCGCTGCCGCAGGGGGACGGAATATATGACCGCGATTTTTATGCCCCGTGGCCGGTGGTTTAGGGTTAGCGTGGGGCATCGGCAGTTTTGAAGGGGTGACAAGAAGGCGGGTGTGGCGATGCGGCACAGCTTTTTCAGGGCACCAAAAAAGGGAGAGCGCGGAATGAGTTTGGGACCAGTTGAGATTTTCGAGGTCGGACCGAGGGACGGTTTGCAAAATGAGACGCGCGAGATACCGCTGGCGGAGAAGATTGCGCTGGTGGACAAGCTGTCACAGGCGGGGTTTGCGCGGATTGAATGCGCAAGCTTTGTGTCGCCCAAATGGGTGCCGCAGATGGCAGGCTCGGATCAGGTCTTGGCCGGGATTTCGCGGCGCGATGGTGTGCGCTATGCGGCGTTGACGCCGAACATGCAGGGGTATCAGGCTGCTGTGGCGGCAGGGGCAGACGAGATTGCGGTCTTTGCCTCGGCCTCTGAAGGGTTCAGCCAGAAAAACATCAATGCCAGCATAGAAGAGGCTTTCGCGCGGTTTGCACCGATTTTGGAAGAGGCGCGGCACATAGATTTGCCGGTGCGGGGCTATGTGTCTTGTGTGGTGGAATGTCCCTATGACGGTCCGGTGGCACCCGCAAAGGTCGCGGCCGTGGCGGACAAGTTGTTTGCTATGGGCTGCTATGAAATCTCGCTTGGGGATACGATCGGGGCAGGCAGGCCAGACAGCATTGCGCGGATGCTGTTGGCGGTGCGCAATGTGGTTCCGGTGGGCCGTCTTGCGGGCCATTATCACGACACCCACGGTCGGGCGATGGCGAATGTAGATGCGTCACTGGCGCTGGGCGTGCGGGTGTTTGATGCGGCTGTTGGGGGCTTGGGCGGATGTCCGTTTGCGCCCGGTGCCGCGGGCAATGTCGCGACCGAGGCGTTGAATGCGCATCTGACGCATCTGACCTACAAGACCGGGCTGGATCAGGCGGTGTTGGAAGAGGCCGCGGATATGGCGCGGACCATGCGGGGATAGGCCATGTTTGAGACGATTTTGGTCGAGACCGATGCGCGCGGGGTTGCGACGCTGACACTGAACCGTGTGGACAAGCATAATGCGATGTCGGCGCAGATGTTGGCGGAACTGACGCAGGCGGCTGCTGATCTGGGCGCGGATGACGCGGTTCGGGTTGTGGTGCTGACGGGTGCGGGCAAATCGTTTTGTGCGGGCGGTGATCTGGAATGGATGCGCGCGCAGCGGGACATGGACGCGGCGACGCGGTCGATGGAGGCGGGCAAACTGGCCGCGATGCTGGGCGCGCTGAACGCATTGCCCAAGCCGCTGATCGGGCGTGTGCAGGGCAATGCCTTTGGCGGCGGCGTTGGGATGGCGTGTGTGTGTGATGTGACCATCGGGGTGGATACCGCCAAAATGGCGCTGACCGAGACGCGGCTGGGGATCATCCCCGCCACAATCGGGCCTTATGTGCTGGCGCGGATGGGCGAGGGGCGCGCGCGGCGTGTGTTCATGTCAGGCCGGGTTTTTGACGCCGCTGAGGCGGTTGATCTGGGGATATTGGCGCGGGCTGTGGCTGTTGATGATCTAGATGCTGCGATTGAGCGCGAGGTGGTGCCATACCTGAGTTGCGCGCCCGGTGCGGTGGCGGCGGCCAAGCAGTTGGCGCGTGATCTGGGGCCACGGATTGACGATGAGGTTGTTGCTCATACGATTGCCGCACTGTCGGCGCGTTGGGAGACCGAAGAGGCCGCCGAGGGGATTGGAGCGTTTTTTGACAAGCGCAAGGCGCGGTGGATGGTTTGACGGCTCACGCTGGGCTGTGGTTGATTTAGAGGTCTTCGACCCAGATTGGATCTTTTAGCCAGCGGGATTGTTTGTTGCTCGGTGGTGGCGGAGTCTGATAGCGCTTTGTGATCATCTCGATGATCAAAAGAAGCAGACCAATCACCGTGGTATGTAAGGTAATTGCCACAGCGTAGATGGGACCGAGCAAAATCATCCATCCCCTGTCTAGCGGTGACATGTTCATCAGCATGAAGGCAATCGAAATTGCCGCCAAGACGGGGCCGGAAATCATGATCTTGATGCGCAGTCCGCGCAGGAACGTAGGTGTGAAGCTGAAGATGCGAAGCATATCGAACCGTGTCTTTAGACCCACTATCGCGATAAAGACGAAGGGTGCGGCGGTTGTAATCGCCAGCGAAAGCATCAGGGGCGATTGGTTTCTAGGTGAAAGCAAATTGGCATGCGCCAAAACCACGAAGAACAAGAGAAACACGGGCAACAGTGTGACGACGATGTTGGCAAGGATCCAAAAGGATTTGCGCCGGACTTGTGACCAATCGATCCGCTGAATCAGTGCAGAGCCGAGACGCCTGAGAGCGTGCAGGGCGATTTTCAACTGATCCAGAATGCGCAGTGCACCGGTGCCGACGGACGATGCAACACGCTGGCCAGACTGTGCGATCGCGTTCCAGTCAGTACGGTTGACGCGCGCGACGATATCTATTCTGCGCAGGTGAGGTACGCCAGCGCGCAAAAGCCGGACCACAGCAAAAGGGGTGGCGGCAAGCGTGAGCAACTGAAACAGGATGCCGAGCCCAAATGAGAGCGCAAAAAGCTGGAGCGATTGGTAGATATGGTTGCTGAAGAAGGACAACGCATAGGCCATTGCGCCGGACAGCAGGACGATCCAGGGCGAGGAGACATAGAACCGGTTTGACGTCGTAAACATGGGTCCACAGGTGTGCCCAGAATATGGGCAAATTCAGGCGCGCGCAGTGCCATTTTGTGGCGCGGTGTTTTGTGGCGCAGTGGGCATTGCAAACCGGCCATTGCCACGTAACCGCGATGTTGAGAGGATGATCGCGCGGCCTTGGCCTGCTGATGTTTTTGGCATTGTCGAAGGTGCTTGCGCGGCTGACCCCTTTGGATGTGGCCCGCGACACCATTTCACCCTTGCGTCCCGTTGACCCTTGTCCCGACACGGGGTAGACCCAAACAGAAGTCTGTTTACGGTTGCTTGGCGGTGCCCCCAAGCGCCTAACCAAAAGGAGCCTCCCTTGGACGAAATGCTGCGGGAATACCTTCCGATCCTCGTTTTTCTGGCTGTCGCCATCGGATTCGGGGCCATTTTGCTGATCGCCGCTGCGGTGATCGCGGTACGCAATCCTGACCCGGAAAAAGTGTCAGCCTATGAGTGCGGGTTTAACGCATTCGATGATGCGCGCATGAAATTCGACGTGCGGTTTTTTTTGGTCGCAATTCTATTCATTATTTTCGACCTTGAGATCGCGTTCCTGTTCCCATGGGCTGTCGCGTTCAAGGACCTGTCGATGACGGGGTTCTGGTCGATGATGGTGTTCCTTGGCGTTCTGACCGCAGGCTTTGCCTATGAGTGGAAGAAAGGGGCCTTGGAATGGCAGTAACCGACGCAGGATTGGCTGGCGGATATTCCGCAGGTGCCGACAAGGACGCAGGCGCGCGTGCGATCAATGACGCGTTGCAGGACAAGGGTTTTCTGGTCACGTCCTCTGCGGATGTGATCAACTGGGCGCGCACCGGATCGCTGCACTGGATGACCTTCGGGTTGGCGTGTTGTGCGGTCGAGATGATGCACACCTCTATGCCGCGCTATGATCTGGAGCGGTTCGGGACAGCGCCGCGTGCGTCCCCGCGCCAGTCCGATCTGATGATCGTGGCCGGTACGCTGACCAACAAAATGGCGCCAGCGCTGCGCAAGGTTTACGACCAGATGCCGGAGCCGCGCTATGTGATTTCGATGGGGTCCTGTGCGAATGGTGGCGGGTACTACCACTACAGCTATAGTGTTGTGCGCGGTTGTGACCGGATTGTTCCGGTTGATATTTACGTACCCGGCTGCCCGCCCACGGCAGAGGCGTTGCTGTACGGGATCCTGCAATTGCAGCGGAAAATGCGGCGCACGGGTACGATTGTACGCTGATGCGTGCGTCTGAGAGGACATAAGATGAGCGATCAATTGCAAGAACTTGGTGCCTATATCGAGGCAAAGCGCCCCGATTGCGTGCTGGATTGGGACGTCACGCGCGGTGAGCTGAACATGAATGTGACGCTGGCCAATATCGCGGGGCTGGTGGATTTTCTCAAAGGCGATCCGACCTGCCGGTTCTCGTCGCTGGTGGATATTACGGCGGTCGATTACACGGGTCGTGCGAAACGGTTTGACGTCGTCTATCATCTGCTGAGCATGTATCAGAACCACCGTATCCGGCTGCGCGTCGCGGTGCGCGAAAAGGATATGGTGCCGTCGCTGGTTGAGGTGCACCCCAGCGCCAACTGGTTCGAGCGCGAAGTGTTCGATATGTTCGGCATTCTGTTTTCGGGGCACCCGGACCTGCGCCGCATCCTGACGGATTATGGCTTTCGCGGCTATCCGCTGCGCAAGGATTTCCCGACCACGGGCTATACCGAAGTGCGCTATGACGAAGCGCAAAAGCGCGTGGTTTATGAGCCGGTCAAGCTGGTTCAGGAATACCGGCAGTTTGATTTCATGTCGCCGTGGGAGGGTGCGGAATATATTCTGCCCGGCGATGACAAGGCTGATGACAAAGCAGGGGCGAAATAATGGGTGGCATTTGGTGGCTGTTGATGTCTGCGCTGACGGCCATCCCCATGCTGAAACTGTTGCCGCACTTTGGCATCAACAAATATTGGGCGGCCATCTGTTTGGTCCCCTTGGGTCCCGTCGCGCTGCTGTGGTGGATGGGCCTGAAACTGCAAGAATTGGAGAAGCTATGATTGCCTATCTGGATGAGTTGTTTGCAAAGCTGTTTGGCGAGCGGGCGGAAGAGCATCTGCCGATCCCCGTGCGCGTGGATGACGACGAGAGCGCGCGTGACAAGCAGTTGAAGGGTCGGAGATGATCCCGTTGTTGACTGAGGTTTTGGGATTGGCTGCGGCGGGTGTTGTGCTTGTCGGGGCGATGCCGTTTTTTAAAAAATCCACAGATGTTGAAATGTTTAAAAATCCAAGTGTTGGAAATGCCAATGCTGGCATCTTTCGGAGTGTCAAATGATGGACGGCGATATTCGCGTGAACACCTATGATGACGGCTCGACCGATGCTGTCACGGGTGAACAGAAAATCCGCAATTTCAACATCAACTTCGGCCCGCAGCACCCTGCGGCGCACGGGGTTTTGCGCCTTGTGCTTGAGTTGGACGGCGAGGTTGTAGAACGCTGCGACCCGCACATTGGCCTGCTGCACCGTGGCACCGAAAAACTGATGGAAAGCCGGACGTACCTGCAAAACCTGCCGTATTTTGACCGTCTCGACTATGTCGCGCCGATGAACCAAGAACACGCTTGGTGTCTGGCGATTGAAAAGCTGACGAACACGCCGGTGCCGCGTCGGGCGTCCTTGATCCGCGTGTTGTATTGCGAGATCGGACGGGTGCTGAACCACTTGTTGAACGTGACGACGCAGGCATTGGACGTGGGCGCGCTGACGCCGCCGCTGTGGGGTTTTGAAGAGCGCGAGCAGTTGATGGTGTTTTACGAACGGGCTTGCGGCGCGCGTTTGCACGCAGCGTATTTTCGTCCCGGCGGTGTGCATCAGGACCTGCCTGATGCGTTGCTGGATGATATCGAGGCGTGGTCCAAGCAGTTTATGACCGGCTTTATGCCTGATATTGACGGTTTGTTGACAGAAAACCGGATATTCAAACAGCGTAACGTCGATATCGGCGTTGTAACCGAAGAAGACATCCTGAATTTTGGTTTCTCTGGTGTGATGGTGCGCGGCTCTGGCCTTGCGTGGGATTTGCGCCGGTCACAGCCTTATGAGTTGTATGACGAGTTCGAGTTTCAGGTGCCTGTGGGCAAGAACGGCGATTGCTATGACCGCTATCTGTGCCGCATGGAAGAAATGCGCCAGTCGGTGCATATCATCCAGCAGGCGATCGAGAAGCTGCGCGCGCCTGAGGGCAAGGGCGATATACTGGCCCGTGGCAAGATCACGCCGCCAAGCCGTACCGATATGAAGACCAACATGGAAAGCCTGATCCACCACTTCAAACTGTATACCGAAGGGTTCCACGTGCCCGAGGGCGAAGTTTACGTCGCCGTTGAAGCGCCCAAGGGCGAGTTCGGTGTGTATCTGGTGGCGGATGGATCGAACAAACCCTACCGCTGCAAAATCCGCGCGCCGGGGTTCCTGCACTTGCAGGCGATGGATCATATGAGCAAGGGCCATCAGTTGGCGGATGTTGCGGCGATTATTGGCACGATGGACGTGGTGTTTGGAGAAATTGACCGGTGATGCGATTTGCGCTCATCGGGGAGTTGGTATGTGCAGGATCAGGTGCGGTTGCTTTTGACGCGCAAAAGTCTGAACTGATTGAGGCGATGCAAGCCAACGGCTGTAAGATGACGTCTGCTCAAGCCAGTGTTCAAATGCCGAAGATGGGGCTTGATCGCGCACAATCGATCAAGTTGTCACGAGAAATGATGGCCGAAGGTATTGTTACCTTTGCCGATGATGAAGAAACGCTTCTGCTCTTGCCGCCTGCGTGCAAGCCGTAAAGCGGTAGGAACCTAGATATGCTACGACGCCTCCACAAAGACCAACCCGAAACATTTGCTTTCACCCCTGCAAACCAAGCATGGGCCGAAGGCCAGATGACCAAATTCCCTGAAGGCCGTCAGGCCAGCGCGATCATTCCGCTGTTCTGGCGTGCGCAAGAGCAGGAAGGGTGGCTGACCCGTCCCGCGATTGAGCACATTTCGGAGATGCTGGGGCTGGCGTATATTCGCGGGCTTGAGGTGGCGACGTTCTATTTCATGTTCCAGTTGCAGCCGGTCGGCAGCATTGCGCATATCCAGATTTGCGGCACGACGACCTGCATGATCTGCGGTGCCGAGGATCTGGTGTCCGTTTGCAAAGAAAAAATCGCTGATCAGCCGCATGCGTTGAGCGCGGATGGCAAGTTTTCGTGGGAAGAAGTCGAGTGTCTGGGTGCCTGCGCGAATGCGCCGATGGCGCAGATCGGCAAGGATTATTACGAAGATTTGACGGCGGATAAACTGGTTGCTTTGCTTGATGATCTGGCGGCGGGCAAAGTGCCGACGCCGGGATCACAAAACGGCCGCTTTGCCGCGGAACCGTTGAGCGGGCTAACCAGTCTGAAAGAACACGACAGCGGTCGGACCAAGTATAATGCCAGTGTGCAGTTGGCGACGGACATCGGCGACACGGTCAAGCGGATTGACGGCACAGAAGTGCCGTTGTTGATGCCGTGGCAGGACAAGGGCGCGAACAAAGACGCGGCCCCGAAGGCGAAGGCCGTCCCAAAGCGTGCCGCGCCCGTCGAAAAAGCCGTGCCTGTTGAAAAAACGGCTGTTTCCAAGGCCAAGCCAAAGGTGGGCGCGCCTGCAAAAGCCATTGAAGAAGCCGCCGCTGGTCCGGGCAAGAAGCCGGAAACGCTGAAAAAAGCGCGCGCCGCCGGCGCGGATGATCTGAAAATGATCAAGGGTGTAGGTCCCAAGCTGGAAACCATGCTAAACGGGATGGGATTTTACCATTTCGACCAGGTCGCCAATTGGGGCGCGGAAGAGGTCGCTTGGGTGGATCAGAACCTTGAAGGCTTCAAAGGCCGCGTGAGCCGCGACGATTGGGTCGCGCAAGCGGTGAAGCTGGCGGCGGGCGAGGAGACAGAATTCTCCAAGCGCGCAAGCAAGGGTGGCACATACAAGGACCGGGGCTAATCCCGGCCAACGGGAGAGGAAACGATTATGTCTGAGAATAATGGCGGATTTAGTTGCCTGATCAGCTGCTGCATCATGGGATTTCTGGCGGGCGTCATGTTCGGCGGCGTGTTCTATGTGATTGCAGACTATGAATTCACGCAGGCCGTATTTGCGGGCGTCGTTATTGCGGCGGTTGTGGCTGTGATCATGGGTTTGTTGACCTGTGGCAAATCCAACAGCCGTGATGTGGCCGGTGCGGGTGGTACAGCTGCTGCTGCGACGACGGGTGCAACGACGGCAAGTGCAACGACGGCAAGTGCGGCGACGACAAGTGCGGCGACCTCTGGTGGCGTACCAGCTGCGGCTGCGACTGCAGCGCCGTCTTCTTTTGCCTCCGCTCCGGCGCCCGAAAAGCCCGTCGAAATCAAGCCAAGCCAGCCGCTTGCCGGTCAAGCCGAGTTGGCTGCGCGCAAGGGTGATTGGAAATACGAGGGGGATCCGGCCCCGGCAGCGAAAAAGCCGGCGGCAAAGGCGGCCCCTGCAAAGAAAGCGGCACCTGCCAAGAAAGCAGCGCCCGCGAAGAAGGCGGAACCTGCTAAAGCTGCGGCGCCCGCCAAGACCACAGAACCCGTAGACGAGGGACAGCCCGAATTGCTGAAAGGCCCGCGCGCTGGTGAAACGGCGGATGATCTGAAACTGATCAGCGGTGTGGGACCAAAGCTTGAGCAGACGTTGAACGAGTTGGGTTTTTACCACTTTGACCAAGTTGCCAAATGGGGCAGTGCAGAGATTGCGTGGGTCGATAGCCGTTTGCGGTTCAAAGGCCGGATTGAACGGGACGACTGGATGTCGCAGGCAAAAACCCTTGCCGAAGGTGGCGAAACCGAGTTTTCGGCACGCAAAAAGAAGTAACCAGTGAGCCCTATCCATGAGTGAACAAAGCGATAAGGCATTGGCGCGCAAAGGTCAGACCGTTGGTCTGGTCATTGCAGGCACCATGCTGATCTGGCTGGGTGCGAATTGGCTGGGGCCACAGTTGGGGCTGGCGGGCAGATATGTGTTTCTGTTTGATTTCGCCGCGTTAGCTGCGCTGATATGGGCGATGGTGGTAATTTATCAGATGTGGCAAGCCCGCCAAGCTGACAAAAGAGATTAACCAGTCCTTTAGGGGGCTGAGGGACAACGTAAGGGATAGCTGCCATGCTTGCAGATCAGGATCGCATTTTTACCAACATCTACGGGATGGGGGATCGCAGCCTTAAGGGCGCGATGTCGCGTGGGGCGTGGGATGGCACGGCTGGTATCATCAAGAAGGGCCGCGACTGGATCGTAGATAATATGAAAGCGTCCGGTTTGCGCGGTCGCGGTGGCGCGGGTTTCCCGACCGGTCTGAAATGGTCGTTCATGCCCAAGGAAAGCGACGGACGGCCTGCCTATCTGGTGATCAACGCGGACGAATCCGAACCCGGTACGTGTAAAGACCGCGAGATCATGCGCCACGATCCGCATACGTTGATTGAGGGGTGTTTGATCGCGTCTTTCGCGATGAACGCGCATGCCTGTTATATCTACATCCGCGGCGAATACATCCGTGAGAAAGAGGCGCTTCAGGCGGCGATTGATGAGGCCTACGACGCGGGTCTGGTAGGCAAGAACGCGTCAAAGTCCGGTTGGGATTTTGACATCTATTTGTCGCATGGCGCGGGCGCGTATATCTGCGGTGAAGAAACCGCACTGTTGGAAAGCCTTGAGGGCAAGAAGGGCATGCCGCGGATGAAGCCGCCGTTCCCTGCGGGTGCGGGCCTTTATGGGTGCCCGACAACTGTGAACAACGTGGAATCAATTGCGGTTGTGCCGACGATCCTGCGGCGCGGGCCGGAGTGGTTTGCGGGCTTTGGGCGTGCGAACAACGCAGGCACCAAGCTGTTTGCAATTTCGGGCCATGTGAACAATCCTTGTGTGGTGGAAGAAGCGATGTCGATCAGTTTTGAAGAGCTGATCGAGACGCATTGCGGCGGCATTCGTGGTGGCTGGGGCAATCTTAAGGCTGTAATTCCGGGTGGTTCGTCGGTTCCGATGATCCCCGGTGCACAGATGAAAGACGCGATCATGGACTTTGACTATCTGCGCGAGCAGCGGTCAGGTTTGGGCACGGCTGCGGTCATTGTGATGGACAACTCAACAGATGTGATCAAAGCGATCTGGCGTCTGTCGAAATTCTATAAGCACGAAAGCTGTGGTCAGTGTACGCCGTGCCGTGAAGGTACGGGTTGGATGATGCGGGTTATGGACCGTCTGGTAACGGGCGATGCTGAGCCTGAGGAAATCGACATGCTGCTGGACGTGACCAAGCAGGTTGAAGGCCACACGATTTGTGCGCTGGGTGATGCGGCGGCGTGGCCGATCCAAGGCTTGATCCGTCATTTCCGCGACGAGATTGAGGACCGGATCAAACACAAGCGTACGGGGCGCGTGAGCGCAGTGGCGGCAGAATAATGGAAATGTTTGACGCCTACAGCCATGCGATTGCGTCACTGGCGCTTTGGACCTTGGTTTCTATCATCCTCAGCTTTGTGGCTGTGATTGGCAAAAATGCCGATAACACCTGCGCCTGTGGCCATCCCAAGCGGGATTATTCGAATGTCGTGTACCGGCGGGGTAGGGCCTTTGCCAATGCGATGGAGATATCGGGGCCGTTTATCGGCGCGACGGTCGCGGCGATCCTGATCGGGGCGGACCCTGTTTGGGTCAATACGTTTGCCTCTTTATTTGTGGTTTCCCGGATTGTGACGGCCTTTGTGCACATTGGCACCACGATTGAACCGCTACGCTCTGCTGCATGGATGGTCGGGCTGATTTGTGTGATTTCACTGTCGGTCATGGCCGTCTGGGCGGCGTTTCTGTAAAGTTGAACGGTATGCAAGCGGATGCAGAAGGGCGAGTGCATTGAATATTGCTTTAGCCTTAGCAACAGCCAGTTTGCTGCTAATTCCTAGCGGAACTTTTCTTCTGACAAGATTGAATGGATATAGTGACAAAAGGGGTTTTGTCATTAGTTTTGGCCCTGTTCTTATCATCTATGGTATAGCGGGTGTATTGAGGTACTATGGCATGGGCGGTTTGGTACCGACCTCTACGGCGGTGATCATGGTAGTGATTTGTGTTCAGAATTTTTGGCAAATCACAAAACTCTTTAGATCGGGTAAAAAATGAAGCCGACAGAGGGATATCATCTGGCGGAGCTGAACCTTGGCATTCTGAAGTACGATTGGGATGATCCACGGGTACAGGACTTTGTAAACGGTCTTGATCTGGTGAACGGCGCTGCGATGCGCAGTCCGGGTTTTGTGTGGATGCTGCCTGAGGAAGACATGCATTTCGAACAGACGGATATGGCTGGCAACATGGGTGCGAACCCGCGTATGGCAAGCACCTTGAGCGTTTGGGAAAGTGTTGCACAGCTTGAGCATTTTGTGTGGAACACAGTGCACAAGCAGTTTTATGACCGCAAAGGCGAATGGTACGACATGGGCGCGGCGCTGCGCTTTGCCATGTGGTGGGTGCCTGTCGGGCATCGCCCCACGATGGCTGAGGCGATGGCGCGGTTCCGGCATCTGGAGACTGAAGGGCCGAGCGATCATGTCTTTGGCTGGGACCACATCAAGGACGCGCAGCTTTGGAAAACAAAGGCGTGCGGGTAGGGTATGGGGTTCTTTAAGAACATCTGGGACGGGTTGCTGAGCCTTTTGGCAGCAGTTTTGTCGTTTGTGATATTCGCCTTGCCGATCTGGGCAACGCATCAGGCAATCACTTACGGGATCGTGCCGATCTGGGTTTACCTTGCTGTGGTAGGATTGGTGTTTATCGGGGGCAACCTGACAATTGCGTTTCTGCGCAAGGCGTTGGACGGCGTGGCCCCCTTGCGTGAAAGGAAGCGGCGATGAAGGGCATGCATCTGGCAGAGTTGAATGTCGGCAGGTTGGTGGCGGCGCAGGATGATCCGCGTGTGGCCGAATTTATGGACAATCTTGACCGGATCAACGGCTTGGGCAAACGCATGCCCGGTTTTGTGTGGATGATGGAAGGTTCGGGCGCACCGGGCACCGGCAATACGGACACCGCAATTGATGGTGATCCGCGATATGTCCCGAACCTGAGCGTCTGGGAGGATGTCGCCAGCCTTGAGACATTTGTCTGGGGCACCATTCACAAGCAGTTTTACGAGCGCCGCCAAGAATGGTTTGAAGTGCTGGGTTCCATGCATTTCGTGATGTGGTGGGTGCCCGAGGGGCATCAGCCGAGCCTGCAAGAAGCGCTGGCAAGGCTTGACCATTTGCGCGACAATGGCGATAGCGATCATGCGTTTGGCTGGTCCTACCTGAAACAGGCGACGATGTGGCGCAGCCATGGCTGCACCCCCGTTGCGGCGGAGTGATAGAATGAAATTGATGATCCCCTTTGTCGCGGTGGCGCTGTTGCTGACAGGTTGCAGCAACAACGACGACCGGATCGCTTTTGACGGTCAGTTTTTCCGTACCAAAGTCAAAAAGGTGGACAAGCAGCTTGATGTCTTCACGGTCAACATCCGCGATGTGTCGCGGTCTTTGGACGGTGCGCGCGAGGCAGGCCATCATGCGGGTGTGTCGTGGTGCGTTCAGAATTTTGGCAGTTCTGACATCGAATGGACAGTCGGGCCTGATACGCCACCAGAGCAGTTGCAAATCGTCAATGACCAAATGGATTTCAGCGGGGTATGCCCGCATCGCTAAAGGGGCGCAGTAGACAGCCACAGGGTTCCCGCCAGACCCTGCTATTGCATATCAAAGGGACAGATATCCATGTCAGTGACAGGCAAACCCGCCGGGTGACATGGAAAGCAAGACTATGAAACGATGGATGACAGCTCTTTTGTGTTTGACCGCGTTGGCGTTGCCTGCGCAGGCAAAGCAACCGCTGCGTGAGGTCGCAGAGGTGGAGCAGGCAATTTTGGTCATTGGGCAGGCGGATGAAATTCGCCGGATGTGCCCGGAGATTGAGCCGCGCCGGGTGAAAGTGGTGTTCTTTATCCTGAGCCTCGAGAATCGCGCACGTGCGTTGGGCTACTCAAAAGACGAAATTGACGCCTACTTGGACAGCGATGCGGACAAAGCCCGGTTAAAGACAAAAGCAGCGTCACTTTTAGCTGCAAAAGGGGTCGATACTTCCGACCCGCAAAGCTATTGTGCCGTTGGCATGAGAGAGATTCAAAAATCGAGCCAAATCGGCGCGTTACTAAGAGCGAAGTGAGCATATGAGCGACATCCGCAAGATCATCATCGACGGCAAGGAAGTTGAAACTGACGGGGCGATGACCGTTATTCAGGCGTGCGAGCAAGCGGGCGTGGAAATTCCACGGTTCTGTTACCACGAACGGCTGTCGATTGCGGGCAATTGCCGGATGTGTCTGGTCGAGGTTGTGGGCGGCCCGCCCAAGCCCGCCGCGTCGTGCGCGATGCAGGTGCGCGATTTGCGCCCCGGTCCCGAAGGCCAGCCGCCTGTGGTCAAGACCAATTCACCCATGGTGAAAAAGGCCCGCGAGGGCGTGATGGAATTCCTGTTGATCAACCACCCGCTGGATTGCCCGATTTGCGACCAAGGTGGCGAGTGTGATTTGCAAGATCAAGCGATGGCTTACGGCGTTGATTTCAGCCGTTTCCGCGAACCCAAGCGCGCCACGGAAGATCTTGAGATCGGTCCGCTGATCGAGACGCATATGACACGCTGCATTTCCTGCACCCGCTGTGTGCGGTTCACCACCGAAGTGGCAGGTCAGCATATCATGGGCCAGACCGGGCGCGGGGAAGATGCCGAAATCACAACCTATCTGGGCGCGCTGATCGAAAGCAACCTGTCGGGCAACATCATTGATCTTTGCCCTGTCGGCGCGTTGGTCAGCAAACCCTATTCATTTACCGCACGCCCCTGGGAATTGACCAAGACCGAATCGATTGATGTGATGGACGCGCTAGGATCGAACATTCGCGTGGATACCAAGGGTCGCGAAGTCATGCGGTTCCTGCCGCGCAACCATGATGGCGTGAATGAGGAATGGATTTCCGACAAGACACGCTTTGTCTGGGACGGCCTGCGCCGCCAGCGATTGGACACGCCTTATATTCGTGAGAACGGCAAGCTGCGCAAAGCAGAATGGCCCGAGGCGCTGGCGGCAGCGGCCGCGGCGATGAAGGGCAAGAAAGTCGGCGGTCTGATCGGTGATCTCGTCTCTGTCGAAGCTGCTTATGCGCTCAAGAGCATGATTGAGGGGCAGGGCGGTCAGGTTGAATGCCGCACCGATGGCGCAAAACTGCCAGCGGGCAACCGGTCGGGCTATGTCGGGACGGCGACGGTTGAAGAATTGGACAACGCGCAGGCGATCATGTTGATCGGCGCCAACCCGGCAATCGAGGCGCCCGTGTTGAATGCGCGCATTCGCAATGCGTGGACCAAAGGCTGCGGCATTGGCGTGATCGGCCCGAAAGTCGATCTGACCTACGAAACGATGCACATCAGTGATGATCCGACCATGATGACCGAGCTGATGAAGCGCGATCATTCAGAAGTGGCGGAAAAGCCGTCGGTGATCATCATCGGGCAGGCCGCTTTGGCCCGCGCGGATGGTGAGGCGGTGCTGGCCGAAGCGATGGCGCTGGCGGAAAGCACGAAATCCACGTTCATGGTGCTGCACACGGCTGCGGGCCGCGTCGGTGCGATGGATATCGGTGCCACGGCTGAAGGTGGGATCACGGACATTCTGGCGTCCGACGTCATCTATAACCTTGGCGCAGATGAAGGCGACATTCCTGCCGGTCCGTTTGTGATTTACCAAGGATCGCATGGTGATCGTGGTGCGCACCGCGCGGATATCATTCTGCCGGGTGCAGCCTATACCGAAGAGCCGGGTTCGTTCGTGAACACCGAAGGGCGGCCACAGGTCGCGCAGCGGGCCAGCTTTGCCCCCGGTCAGGCCAAGGAAAACTGGGCGATCCTGCGGGCGCTGAGCGCGGAACTGGGTGAAGCCCTGCCATTTGATTCGATTGCCGCGTTGCGCCGCGCCTTGGTCAAGGACGTGCCGCATCTGGGCAATGTGGATAAGGTTCCCGAAAACGAATGGCAGCCTTTGGCGCGCGGCAAGGTGGAAAGCACACCGTTTGGCGTGGCAGTGGCCGATTTCTATCTGTCTAACCCGATTGCACGGGCAAGTGCGCTGATGGCGGAACTTTCTGCCGGTGCGGCGGCACGGGCCGCTGCACCGATGGCGGCGGAGTGAGATATATGTTGGCCTTTGCCCCACTGGCGATGGCAGCTTGCGCTCCGGCGGTGCCGGTCGCATCGGATTTTATCCCTGAATACAAAGGGGTAGAGACCCGTTTGCTGGATGGCGATCTGGTGCAATTTGACGTGGCCATGACCAAAGCACTCAGCACGCAGGACGTCGCGGACTATGCGGAATGCGCTGCCGCGCAATATACGGTCATTCGCGGCTACGGATTCGCAAGACATGTACGCACAAATGTGAACCAAGAGGGTGGCGTTTGGCGGGCTGATGCTGTTTACACAATCTCGCCTAGCTTGCCACGTGGCATAAAAACAATCGACGCCGAAGTGACGCTCTCTGAGTGCATGGAACGCGGCATACCGACGGTGTGAGGGACAATGGCTGAATTCTTTACGCAGACTGGCCTCGGCATGGGGCTTGTGATGCTGGGTCAGGTTCTCCTGATCCTTTTGCCACTGCTCGTTGCACTGGCATTTCTGATGTACGCGGATCGCAAGATTTGGGCAGCGGTGCAGATGCGCCGGGGTCCGAACGTGGTTGGTGTGTTCGGGTTGATGCAATCCTTTGCGGATTTGCTGAAATACGTAGTCAAAGAGATCGTTATCCCGGCCGGTGCGGACCGCACGGTGTTCTTGCTCGCGCCGATGGTATCGCTTGTGATGGCGCTGATCGCATGGGCGGTCATCCCCTTCAACGAAGGCTGGGTACTGTCCGACATCAACGTCGCAATCTTGTATGTTTTCGCCATTTCTTCATTGGAAGTGTACGGCGTGATCATGGGCGGTTGGGCGTCCAACTCCAAATACCCGTTCCTTGGATCGCTGCGCTCTGCCGCGCAGATGATTTCCTATGAGGTCAGCATCGGTTTGATCATCATTGGTGTGATTATTTCGACGGGTTCGATGAACCTGACAGCCATTGTGCACGCCCAAGAAGGCGCGGGCGGCATCCTGAACTGGTACTTCCTGCCGCATTTCCCGATGTTGATCTTGTTCTTTATCAGTGCCTTGGCGGAAACCAACCGTCCGCCGTTTGACCTGCCAGAGGCGGAATCAGAACTGGTTGCCGGCTATCAGGTTGAATATTCGTCCACGCCGTTCCTTTTGTTCATGATCGGTGAACTGGTCGCGGTCGTGCTGATGTGCGCGTTGATCTCGCTGCTGTTCCTGGGCGGCTGGTTGTCGCCTGTGGCGTTCCTGCCGGACGGGTTCTTGTGGATGTTCCTCAAGATGCTGTTTGTCTTCTTCTGCTTCTCGATGGTGAAGGCGATCACGCCACGCTACCGCTATGACCAGTTGATGCGTCTGGGGTGGAAAGTATTCCTGCCGTTCTCTTTGTTCTGGGTCGTTTTCGTGGCCTTTGCAGCAAAGTTTGAATGGTTCTGGGGCATCTATGCCCGTTGGCCGATGTGAGGGTGATATGACGCAGATTGATTACGCACGCCGCGCTAAGTATTTTTTGTTGCAGGACTTTGTGAAAGGGTTCGCACTGGGCCTGAAATACATGTTCCGGCCTAAAGCAACGCTGAACTATCCGCATGAAAAGGGGCCTTTGTCCCCGCGTTTTCGCGGTGAACACGCGCTGCGTCGTTATGCTAATGGCGAAGAACGCTGTATTGCTTGTAAATTGTGCGAGGCCGTTTGCCCTGCCCAAGCGATCACAATTGACGCAGAACCGCGCGATGACGGCAGCCGCCGCACCACGCGCTATGACATCGACATGACCAAATGCATCTACTGTGGTTTCTGTCAGGAAGCTTGCCCCGTGGATGCGATTGTCGAAGGGCCGAATTTCGAATTCAGCACTGAAACACGCGAAGAACTGTATTACGACAAGGAAAAACTGCTTGAGAACGGCGATCGCTGGGAAGCCGAGATCGCGCGTAACCTTGAATTGGATGCACCTTACCGATGACCGATCAAAACCCCTTTGAAGCGATGATGAAGATGGGCCAGGACTGGGCCAAGTCGATGAATGTCGACGCCGATACCTTTACGCCCAAAGGGTTCGAGGCGCTTTGGCCGACGATGCCTAAAGAGACCATGGAAATGTTCTTTGGCAAAGGTCTGAATGCCGGTGGTCTGGATGCAAAGACACGGCTTTTGCTGACACTGGCGGGGTTGACGGTGCTGGGCGCACAGGCCGAGGCGCAGATACGTTTGACGGTTCGTCACCTGGTCGAAGCAGAAGCCACCAAACAAGAAATTGCCGAAGCGATTGCCCAGATGGGCATGTTCGCTGGTGTGCCTGCCATGACCAAAGCCATGGAACTGGCAAATGAAGTGTTGGAAAAGGACGAAAGCGCATGACCGTCTTCGCGTTCATATTTTACCTATTCGCAGTGTCCACGGTGACAGGCGGACTGATGACTGTGGTCAGCCGCAATCCTGTGCATTCGGTGCTGTGGTTGATCCTTGCGTTCCTGTCTTCTGCGGGTTTGTTCGTGACTTTGGGCGCTGAATTTGTGGCGATGCTACTGATCATTGTTTACGTTGGTGCGGTTGCGGTCTTGTTCCTGTTCGTTGTGATGATGCTTGATGTGGATTTCGCCGAATTGAAGGCGGAAATGACCAAATACCTGCCGCTTGGTTTGCTGATTGGTGTCGTGGTGCTGATGCAGCTAGCGATGGCACTGGGTGTCTGGGGGTTTTCGGACGGTATCGAAGGCCGTATCGCGGCGCCTGCGGGTGATGTTGAAAACACCCGTGCGCTTGGTTTGATCCTATATGATGACTATATTCTGCTGTTCCAGCTTTCGGGCTTGATCCTGTTGGTTGCGATGATTGGCGCGATTGTCCTGACACTGCGCCACCGTGTGGATATCAAACGTCAGAATGTGCTGGCACAGATGTA
>ENA-OQVM01001398-OQVM01001398.1-marine-metagenome-genome-assembly--contig:-NODE-1398-length-32130-cov-8.945871_pt1 | contig 32130 bp, 32 predicted proteins | sample MGYA00237776_ERZ505498 | MGnify/ENA primary metagenome ERZ505498 (study PRJEB26159, sample SAMN06265151) | marine metagenome | isolation source: Helgoland LTER site | place: Germany:Helgoland, sampling...
TCCGCGCTGAGAAACGACTGTATGTCTTCCAGTTCACCACGCTCAAAAGCCATCAAAATCATTTCATAAGCACCACGTGCTCCTGACAGAAACTCTGCAACTTCAAAGCTCGGATCAATACGTTTCATTTCTCTCAAAGCTGTCGCACTGGGGCTATCTTCTGGTACATGGTCGGTAATATCGCGATCTGGACCACCTTCGATTACTTCGAAATCACGGCGAACCGATGTTGGGGCAGGCAGCTCAGCTTCAGGTGGCTTTTCAAACCCATCTCTGGTTCCTAGAACATTCTTTAAGCGAATAAACAAGAAAACAGCGATGCCAGCTAAAACCAGAAGCTGTAAAAGGGGAGAATTCATTTGGACCTCTTGTCAAACACGCATAGAAATTTTTACCGTAATGCTTATGTAGGTCAGTGTGAGCAGCAAGTCCACCTTGCTCGGCATCTAACAGGGGGCATATTATGTGGCTTTTATTCGCATTCATCTCAATCCCGTTAATTGAGATCATGCTGTTCATTCAGCTCGGATCATTAATTGGACTATGGTTTACGCTTTTAACCGTCCTGATAACTGCTGTTATCGGGACCATTTTGGTCCGCGCGCAAGGGCTTGCCGCGGTCAGTCGGCTTCAATCTTCTTTTTCAAAGCTTGAGAATCCATCTGAGCCACTCGCAAACGGCGCGATGATCTTGATCTCGGGCGCTTTGTTATTAACCCCGGGTTTCTTAACAGACGCCATCGGCTTTGCGTTTCTCATTCCAGCAGTCCGGTTAGGCGTTTACCAATATTTGCGCAGCAAGTTTTCGATGCACCAATTTCATATGGGAACAAGACAACATTCTTCAAACTCCAACCATACCCCATATCCGGACAATGAAGCGCAGGAAATTTTAACCGGCGATTACGAGGATGTGACGCCAAAAACTTCTGAAACCAAGCCTTCGGGCTGGACAAAGCATTGAGGGTTGGCCACGGGAATGATAAGGGACCTTAACACGTCAGATTGGGGACAAAAATGACCGACACACCAGACACCACTGCAACCGATACGCCACAAGCAAGCGCGACACCAAAAGAACCGCAAATGCCAAAAATGCAGGTTTTAGCTCAATTTATTAAAGACATGTCGTTTGAAAATATTCTGGCGCAAAAAGGCACCAGTGGCGATGTACAGCCAGATATTGAGATACAAGTCAACCTAGACGCAAAAAAACGCCCTGTAGAGCACCAATTTGAGGTCTCAATCAAACTAAAAGTCGGCGCAAAAACAAAGCAGAGCGGCGATCAAATATTTATCTTAGAGCTGGATTATGCCGGCATTTTTCACGTCGAAAATGTCTCTGAGGAACAAATCCATCCCTTTTTGTTAATCGAATGCCCTAGAATGCTGTTCCCCTTTTTGCGCCGGATCGTGTCAGATATCACCCGCGACGGGGGATTCCAGGCACTGAACCTTGACACCATCGATTTTTTACAATTGTACAAAGCTGAAATGTTACGTCGGCAAACAGAAAGTGCACCCGAAACGCCCATTAACTAACAGCATGGCGTCAATCCAAGGGGCCACTTTTTCTCCAAACAGGCGCCGTACCAAGCACAGCGATAAACTCAGAGTGACGGGTGCGCTCACTTTCAGATAATCGGCCAGGCAGCGGGGCAGGGCGCGGCATTGGGCGCCAGTCTTGCGATTTAGAAACGGATTGTTGTGACGCTTCAGCGCGCTCTGCTAGCGTTAAATCTGGCTGGCGGCCACCGATGAGCTCAAGATAAACCTCGGCTAGAATTTCCGAATCAAGTAAAGCACCGTGCAGAGCACGGGCCGTGTTATTGATGTTAAACCGCCGACACAAAGCATCCAGAGACACTGGAGATCCAGGAAACCGCTTGCGCGCAATCGCCAACGTGTCCAGAGCCTGGTCTGACGGTATTTGCGGCCGGTCAACCCAGCGCAATTCGGCGTTGAGAAACTTCATGTCAAACGCGGCGTTGTGAATAACCAGCCGCGAACCACCGATAAACGCCAAAAAATCAGCCGCTATTTTGGCAAATGTCGGTTTATCGCGTAGAAAATCGTCTCCCAGCCCATGCACGGCAAAAGCTTCCTGTGGCATTAATCTCTGGGGATTGATGTACTGATGATAGGTCTCACCCGTCGGCATATGGTTGAACAATTCCACTGCACCAATTTCAACGATACGGTCGCCCTTAATGGGGTCTAAACCGGTGGTTTCAGTGTCTAATACAATTTCACGCATGTATAGTCTGATCCTTAATATCTTTTATAATTGCGGCAACCTGAGCCATGACATGTGGCACACTGTCGGTTTCAATCAAATAGTCAGACAGACCTTGTTTTTCCGAATTTGGCATTTGTTTGGATAAAATATAGTCAAACTGTGCATCTGTCATTGTCCCACGGTCCATAACGCGGCGGCGCTGTTCATCTGGTGAAATATAAACACAGGCCACCGCGTCGAATTTCTGCTGGCTGTGCGTTTCATACAGTAACGGGATATCAAACACCAAAACTGCTTGTTTAGACTGTTCGGCTTGCTCAATAAACGACTGCCGGTCACGGACCACCAGCGGATGTACAATCTTTTCGATTTGCTGCAACGCATCAGGAACATCAGAAATCAGCCTTTTAAGTGCCAGCCGACAAATCGATTGTTCATTGACCACCTGCGGGAAAACAGCCGCAAGCGGTGCGACCGCTGCGCCATTTTCCGCATATAGCTGGTGCACCACTGCATCCGCATCCCAAACACCACAGCCTTGATCTGCAAAAATCGCTGCCGTAGTAGATTTTCCCATACCGATAGATCCTGTCAGCCCCAGCTTAAACGTCATTTGAGCAAAACCGACCTGGTTGCGTCATCTATAGTGGGACGCGTTCCAAACCAATGTTGAAAGCCAGGCGCGGCTTGGTGGATCAACATCCCCAACCCATCCACTGTACAACAGCCCATATCCTCAGCAACAGCCAATAAGCCCGTTTTCAAGGGTGCGTATACCAGATCAGTTACAACAGTGTCGCGGCTTAAGCCATCTAGCGGTACGCGCAATTCAGGTTTCCCCTGCATGCCAAGGCTCGTCGTATTGACTAAAAGCGCGGTGTCATCGATGGCGTTCCCTGCGTCTATCCAGTCAATAATTTTGACCTTAGGGCCAAAAATGTCCTTCAAGTTTTCCGCACGCGCCCGTGTGCGATTTGTTAATAAAATCTCTGGCACCCCTGCCTCAAGCAATGCGGCGATTACCGCCCTTGCAGCGCCACCAGCGCCTAAAACCAACGCAGACCCCACCTGTGGGGTCCAGTCAGGTGCGCCAGTTGTCAGGTTTTTAATAAAGCCGAAACCGTCCGTGTTATCGGCCTTTATTTTTCCATCAGCTCTAAAAATTAGCGTATTGGCTGCCCCAATTAAGGTTGCACGATCCGTAATAATATCAACATGGCGCATGACCTCTTCTTTATGTGGAACGGTAACATTGAGACCAACAAAGCCCATAGTCGGCAGCATTTTGAGAGTTTTCTCAAGATTACCAGGTTCAATATGCAACGGAATATAATGACCCGGTACACCCGCTTTATCAAGCCAGTGGCGGTGCAATTTGGGTGACTTGGAATGCGCAATAGGTGCACCGATTACGCCAGCCAGTGGTATCTTTGACAATGTCATTTTTGTAAAAGTCCCCGCTCAGTTAGAAAGGTCAAAACATCAAGTAGAGGTAAGCCCAGAACCGAAAAATAGTCACCATCAATTTTCGAAAACAACCGCGCTCCTGTTCCTTCAAGCGCATAGCCACCAACACAATGGCGCACAATATTCCAATTGGCTTCTATATATTGGGCTAAATAAACATCAGAAAAGTCCCGCATGCGTAACGTGATTGTTCGAACAGAACGCCAGACAGGTCGACCGGCTTGAAATATAACCGCAGCTGTATGTAGCTGGTGATCACGACCGCGCAAGTGTTGTAGTTGTGTTTTGAGCTCAAATTGATTTTCCGGCTTTGCCAAAATACGACCTGAGACATCAAGAACTTGATCACAGCCTAACACCAAATCAGCTGGGTTCTTCCCACTGATTCGCTGTGCTTTTAATTCAGCCAGTGCATCAGCTATATCTCGGGGCGAATGGTCTTGTGCCTGCAAAGAACTACGCACCATATCTTCATCGACCCGGGCAACCTGAACGGTAAATGGAACCTCGGCCTGTGCCAAAAGTGTAGCGCGGGCAACCGAGCCTGATGCGAGGATCAAGGTTTCACTCATGTGTATAACTCCGTGTATAAAACGATCCGAAGGCCTGGTAGAGATTCAGCTGAAATCATGACCTGAGCGGAAGGTAAAGGTTTCAGACAACACTGACATTTTGACAAATGAGATATGCACAGCGGATAAGAACAACTTGGAGATCATGTAAAAGCAAGATATCATCAAGTAATTCAACATTTATACACAGGCTGGTGTTACGATAATTTGGTTTACCTTACTGATATATAACAATTTTTTTTTAAAGTCGTTTTTTCTGGCTGCAAAACACGAACAAATGATAAGTTATGTATAACAAAATAAACCACAGAAATGAGCGATATTACTACATCATCATCTTTTTATTTTTACTTAATATATATTAAGAAGGTTGAGCTGGGAATATGGATGAGTTTTTATGACTGAGCTTTTAACGTGGTTATACCCGTGGATGAAAACTCTGCATATAATTTCAGTCATGTCATGGATGGCTGGTTTACTGTATTTGCCAAGGTTAATGGTTTACCATACTGAGAACGCCATAATAGGTGGTGAAATGGACGCTACTTTTCAGGTGATGGAACACCGCCTGTACCAGTACATTATGACACCTGCGATGGTGGCAACATGGTTGTTTGGCATTCTTCTTAGCCTCACTCCTTATGTAATTGATTGGCACCAGATCTGGCCGTGGGTCAAACTGTTATCAATAATTTTACTCACTGGCTTTCACCATTGGCTGGGTGCGAGGAACAAAGATTTTGTGCTTGGGAAAAATAATATTTCTGGCCGCCAGTTCCGGCTGCTCAACGAAGTTCCCACCATTCTCATGATTATAATTGTGGCATCTGTAGTAGTGAAATACTGATCCAAGTTGACTTACCTGTTAAAAAATTTTAAAGGTTGTTTGTTCACCCGTCCGGGTTGAAACGCTCCCCGTTACTTGATTTTGGTCTGTGCGACCTTTTAGGAATTTCTATGACCGACGAACGTCTGAATCTTGCCGACCTTAAGGCCAAGACGCCCAAAGATCTTTTGTCTATGGCAGAAGAACTTGAGATCGAGAACGCATCAACGATGCGTAAGGGCGAAATTATGTTCCAAATTCTGCGGGAACGTTCAGATGAGGGATGGGAAATCTCTGGTGATGGGGTTCTAGAAGTTCTTCAAGACGGGTTTGGGTTTCTACGATCTCCTGAGGCTAACTATCTTCCAGGTCCAGACGATATCTATGTATCGCCTGAAACGATTCGAAAATTTGCCATGCGAACTGGCGATACGATCTATGGCGTGATCAGAGCACCGGAAGAAAGTGAACGGTACTTCGCCCTGACCAGCGTTCATTTGATTAATTTCGAAGATCCTGAGAAAACGCGACATAAAATAGCGTTTGAAAATTTGACACCGCTTTATCCTGATGAGCGTTTGAGCATGGAAACGGCTGATCCAACTGTTAAGGACCGGTCTGCACGTATTATCGATCTGATAGCGCCCATTGGCAAAGGCCAGCGATCGCTTATTGTGGCACCGCCACGGACAGGCAAAACTGTTTTATTGCAAAACATTGCCCATAGTATCGAGCAAAACCATCCCGAATGTTATTTAATCGTGTTGCTGATTGATGAACGTCCCGAAGAAGTAACTGACATGCAGCGTTCGGTAAAGGGTGAGGTAATTTCATCTACTTTCGATGAACCAGCAACTCGCCACGTTGCGGTTTCAGAAATGGTTATCGAAAAGGCTAAACGCTTGGTGGAACACAAGCGTGATGTGGTTATTTTGCTAGATTCGATCACACGCCTTGGACGGGCTTTCAACACAGTCGTGCCGTCATCTGGCAAAGTATTAACCGGGGGCGTTGATGCAAATGCTCTGCAACGGCCAAAAAGATTCTTTGGTGCGGCGCGTAACATAGAAGAAGGTGGGTCCTTGACGATTATATCCACTGCTTTGATCGATACGGGAAGCCGAATGGATGAAGTGATCTTTGAGGAATTCAAGGGCACAGGGAACTCAGAAATCATTCTTGATCGCAAAGTGGCTGACAAGCGGGTCTTCCCAGCAATCGATATTTTGAAATCTGGAACTCGAAAAGAAGAGCTACTGGTTGATAAGATTGATTTACAAAAGACCTTTGTTTTACGGCGCATTCTCAATCCAATGGGAACAACTGACGCGGTGGAATTTTTGATATCCAAACTAAAACAGACCAAAACCAACACAGATTTCTTTGATTCTATGAACACCTAAAGCCCTGCCAGAAGACGTAAAGGCACGATGATGGAAACAATTTTTGCTTTGTGTTCGGCATCGGGAAAAGCGGGCGTGGCTGTTATCCGCATTTCGGGGCCAAAAGCATGGGATGCGACGCGCAGCCTGTGTGTCACATTACCCGAACCGCGAAAATTGGCTTTACGTGTTCTACGCGATACATCTGATAAACGGTTAGATGAGGCGCTCGTGGTGTGTTTTGAGAAGGATAAGAGTTTTACTGGCGAAGATATTTGCGAGTTGCATACCCACGGGAGTACGGCGGTGATTTCAGCTGTTTTGTCTGAACTGAACCAAAACTCTGATCTAAGGTCCGCAGAGCCGGGTGAATTTACCCGTCAGGCACTTGAGAATGGCCGGCTTGATTTGGCCCAGGTTGAAGGGTTAGCAGACTTAATAGACGCTCAGACTGAGATGCAACGTCGGCAAGCACAGAGAGTTTTATCTGGGGCAATCGGGCAGTCTACCAAAATGTGGCGCCTTGACCTCATAAGGGCCGCATCCTTACTTGAGGCGACGATTGACTTCGTTGATGAGGATGTGCCGGTGGATGTGTTGCCAGAAGTGTTTGAGTTAGTACAACGTACCAAGCAATCATTACAATCAGAGATCGCAGGCGTAGGTATGGCCGAGAGGTTGCGTGATGGATTTGAGGTGGTAATCGTAGGGCCACCAAATGTTGGGAAATCAACTCTGTTGAACGCGCTGGCTGGTCGAGAGGCAGCGATTACTTCACAATATGCGGGCACAACACGAGATGTTGTTGAGGTCCAGATGGATTTGAATGGTTTGCCTGTAGTGATCGTTGATACGGCAGGTATTCGGGAAACGGACGATCCAATCGAGAATATGGGTATCGCGCGGGCCGTACAGCGGGCACAGGAAGCCGATTTAAGGGTTTTTCTGTGCGATAGTGATGAAAACCTAGGTATTGTCCAGCAGGTGGGTGATATTCGGGTTGCACCTAAAAGCGACCTAAGGAAAGGCCTTTACCCCAATGTGGAAATAGCTGGCTCTGTGTCTGGTTTAACAGGAGCTGGGGTAGAGGCGTTAATGTCTCAGGTGGCGTCTGAATTAAAAGCGCGGTATAAGGTTGTTGGATGTTTGTCGCGAGACCGTCATAAGGTGGCGGCGACAGCCGCTATAGCGCATCTCGATCAGGTATTGACCACGTCTGAGGCAATTGAACATGACATCGCCGCAGAAGAAATCAGAGCGGCGGTTAGAGCACTGCGGCAGCTGGTGGGTGCGGTGGGCGTAGAAGATGTGCTAGACAATATATTTGCGAGTTTTTGCATTGGGAAATAGAGGGTGTTTCACGTGAAACATTTTGACGTAATTGTGGTTGGAGGTGGTCATGCTGGATGCGATGCAGCATTGGCAGCAGCACGGATGGATGCTCAGACAGCATTAATCACGTTGAGCAAGTCGAGTATCGGTGTTATGTCATGTAACCCTGCCATTGGTGGTTTAGGTAAAGGCCATTTGGTAAGAGAAATCGATGCGTTAGATGGCGTTATGGGACGGGTTGCTGATAAAGCAGGTATCCAGTTTCGCCTGTTAAACCGCCGTAAAGGACCAGCGGTTCAGGGCCCGCGGGCCCAAGCGGATCGAAAAATCTATCAACGTGAAATGTTGTCCGAAATAGAAAAATCGATACATTTACAGGTTATTTCAGGCGAGGTGATAGATCTTATCATCGACAGCAATACCATTAGTGGTGTGGTATTAGCTGACGGCAGTCAGGTGACAGCAGGAGCAGTGGTAATCACCACTGGGACGTTCCTGCGTGGAAAAATTCACATTGGCGATGTGTCGCAAGATGGCGGTCGTATGGGCGAACGTCCTTCAGTGAAACTGGCAAAACGATTTGATGATCTTGGTCTGCCGTTAGGGCGGTTGAAAACTGGCACGCCACCCCGGTTAGATGGTCGATCAGTTAATTGGTCGCTGCTTGATATGCAGCCAGGAGATGATGCCCCAGTGCTCTTCTCATTTTTATCAAAAAGTGTATCGGCGCGCCAAATCGCCTGTGGGATTACCCACACTAATGAGCAGACGCACGAGATTATTGAACAAAACTTAAATCGGTCGGCAATGTATGGTGGTCATATTGAAGGCGTTGGCCCTAGGTATTGCCCGTCTATCGAGGATAAAGTGGTTCGGTTTCGCGATAAGACTTCCCATCAGGTCTTTCTAGAACCTGAAGGCGTTGATGATCATACCATCTATCCCAACGGGATTTCGACGTCGCTGCCAGTTGAAATACAGCAGTCATACGTAAATTCTATTTTCGGATTAGAAGCAGCGATTATTTTGCAGCCGGGATACGCTATTGAATACGACTACGTTGATCCACGAGCGTTAGACAATACGTTGGCGGTTAAGGGGGTGTCTGGCCTTTATTTGGCCGGTCAAATTAATGGAACAACGGGTTATGAAGAGGCCGCAGCGCAGGGGTTAGTGGCTGGGCTTAATGCGGTCCAAGCGGTTCGGGATCAAGATCCAATTATATTTAGCCGCACAGAGAGCTATATCGGTGTAATGATAGACGACTTGACCTCGCGTGGGGTAAGTGAACCATACCGCATGTTTACATCCCGCGCAGAGTTCAGGTTATCGCTCAGGGCTGATAACGCAGATCAAAGGTTAACGCCTCGTGGTATTGCCGTGGGCTGTGTATCTGACCATCGTCAAATTGTTTTTGACGACAAGATGGAGCGGTTGGGGCGCGCGAAGGACATTCTTGTGCAGAAGACTTTCACGCCCAAGCAGGTGGCTTCTGTTGGGGTTGAGATGAATCAAGACGGTGCAAGGCGAAGTGGGTTTCAGTTACTGTCGTTTCCAAAAATATCTTTTGAAGATATTATTCCGTTGGACCCTGCTTTTGCGACCATTGACGTTGAATGTCAGGTACAGTCTGAAAGGGATGCACTGTACGCGAATTATGTTGATCGGCAAAGTCGGGATGCCGCTGCACTTAAAAGAGATGAAAAATGTGTGATACCCCCTGGGTTTGTTTTTCAAGGAATTCAGGGTTTGTCTAATGAACTGCAGATAAAACTGACCCAGATACAGCCGTCGAACCTTGCACAAGCGGCGAAAATTGATGGGATAACACCTGCGGCATTGCTGCTGTTATTGGCTAAGCTGCGGCAGGCAGAGCGGCTTCGGAAGATATGACAGTCGACGGCTGTTCCGCGGCTGATCTGATTGTTTCACGTGAAACAAAAGCCAAGTTGGAAAAATATGCTGACTTATTGATTAGATGGAACCAAAAGATCAATTTAGTATCAGCGTCTACTATTTCAGATTTATGGTCGCGCCACTTTGTAGATTCCGCGCAGGTATACAAACTTTTTCCAGCTGTTCAAGGTGTTTGGGCTGACCTTGGCAGTGGTGGTGGGTTCCCTGGCTTGGTTATTGCTATTATAGCAAACGAACTGAACCCTGACCTCAAGGTGGTCTTGGTGGAAAGTGATCAACGAAAAGCAACGTTTCTCCGCACAGTAATTCGTGAAACGGCGATATCAGCCACAGTGAAAATTGAGCGGATTGAATCGTTGGCTCCGATTGGAGCAGACGTTGTGTCTGCGAGGGCTCTGGCGGATCTGTCAAACCTTTTAGGCTATGCCCAGCGTCATCTGCGTCCAGAAGGGATCGCTCTTTTCCAAAAGGGCGCAATCTGGCAGAAAGAACTCGCACACGCTCGCAAATCGTGGTCTTTTGAATCAGAGCACTTTAAAAGTGTTACAGCGCCCGAGGCGGTTATTTTAAAAATTGGAAGGATTGCAAATGCGTGATTCAAATTTATCGCGGGGCCCGAAAATTATAGCGGTTGTTAATCAAAAAGGTGGCGTTGGGAAAACCACAACGACAATTAATTTAGGTGCGGCTTTGGCAGAACACGGCCGCAAAGTTCTCCTGGTTGATCTTGATCCACAGGGTAATGCCTCGACAGGGTTAGGTATTGATCCTGAAGCTCGTGAATTCACCTCATATGAATTATTGACCGCTGAGGTTGACTTAAAACAAGTTATACTTTCCACATCAGCAACCAACCTATCAATTATCCCAGCGACAATAGATTTAAGCTCAGCTGAAATTGACTTGGCAACAGCAGGCCGCCGTAGTTTCTTATTGCACGATGCCTTGAGGCAACCAGAAATGGCTGAATACGGGTTTGATTTTATTTTGGTTGATTGTCCGCCGTCTTTAAGTTTGCTGACAGTGAATGCAATGGTCGCGGCGCATTCTGTGCTTGTTCCGTTACAAAGTGAGTTTTTTGCTCTTGAGGGCTTGTCTCAGTTAATGTTAACCGTGCGGGAGGTACGGCAGACCGCAAACCCTGATCTCCGTATCGAGGGTATAGTTCTGACAATGTATGATGCGCGAAACAACCTCTCGCAGCAGGTCGAGACGGACGCGCGGGAGAACTTAGGCGAATTGGTATTTGAAACCATTATTCCTCGTAATGTCAGAATAAGTGAGGCGCCATCTTTCTCTGTTCCAGTTTTAAAATATGATGATTCGTCAAAGGGAGCATTAGCTTATCGACAGTTGGCTACAGAGATTTTAGGCAATAATGTGGGTGTATAGAACCAAATAAATTGGTTTTGAGGGATAATATGGCGGAAAAAAAAGTAAAAAAACGCGGTTTAGGTCGGGGCCTTTCTGCTTTAATGGCAGATGTTGAAGCAGACACATTTTCAAAGCCCTCGGCCGGGCGGGCAGCAGATGTTGCGCTGCCAATAGAAAAAATTGAGCCCAACCCAGACCAGCCACGTCGCCAATTTACGGAAGCAGACTTAGCAGATTTGGCTGCATCTATTCGGACCAAAGGTGTTATTCAGCCCTTGATTGTTCGCAAAAGCCCTAAAACCGCAGAAATGTATGAGATCGTGGCTGGAGAGCGCCGGTGGCGCGCCGCGCAGATGGTGCAACTCCATGAATTGCCAGTGCTGATACGGGAATTTGATGATACAGAAGTGTTGGAAGTGGCCATTATTGAAAACATCCAGCGCTCTGATTTGAACCCGATTGAAGAGGCCGCGGGCTATCGGCAACTTATGGATAAGTTTGGCCACACGCAGGAAAAACTAGCGGAGGCTTTGGGTAAAAGCCGCAGCTATATCGCAAATTTGCTGCGCTTGTTACATTTACCTGATGAGGTATTAGAGTTGCTTCGAAACAGCAAACTAAGCGCCGGGCATGCTCGCGCCTTGATTACATCTGACACGCCGGTTGAACTGGCCCGTCAAGTGGTTGCGGGTGGGTTATCAGTGCGTGCAACAGAGGCCCTGGTTAAAAAAGCGGCTGCGGGAGAACAAACCACAGTTAAAGCTGCAGGACCGCCGCGTATAGGGTCGCACACAAAAGACGCGGATACCAAGGCTCTTGAAGGTGATTTATCAGCGTCGTTGGGGTTGAAAGTTTTGGTTGAGCATCGCGGAGGTTCCGAAGCAGGTCAGATTATCGTAAATTATAGCAGTTTGGAGCAGTTGGATGACATCTGCCGTATTTTAAGTCGCCCTTAATAATGGGGCCTCGTCCAGATAAAGCCGAGGACACAACTCAGGACAAGCGCTTGCACGGCCAATAGGCCAAGGTTTAGCCCAATGAATATTGAGATTGAAAAAACTACCAGTATTGACAGCGTGGCATAGCGCTTTGCGCTTAGGCTAATGGACCCAGAAGTGTTCCAAGCTATGATCATAGGACCAAGAGTTTTGTGACCTAAAAGCCAATCGTGTAATCTTGGCGAAGAGCGGGCAAAACAGAATGCCGCTACGAGAAGAAAGGGAACAGTGGGCAAAAGCGGTAAAATCACGCCTATTAGTGCTAATGCGAGGGCTAGAAGCCCGATCAGTGCCCAAATCACTTTCATTTACGGTCTATCAGCAGTTCTTTAATAATCGAGTTGAGCACCATGCGGCCCGGTCTCGTTGTGGAAACACGGTGCGGGGTCTGTTCAATCATGCCGATGTTTTCTAAATAATCCAATGCGTCAGCATCAAGAGCCTGACCACTCAGTGCTTTATATCTGTGACGATCAATACCTTCAGTAAGCCGCAGCCCCATCATAAGATATTCACTGGCTTGATCTTGTTCAGATATTTCAACAGGGGTAAATTCAGTTTGCCCTGAATTTGCACTCGCAAGCCAGATACCAGGCGCAGGTCGTGCCTCTGTTGCAGTGCGCTTTCCGTTTAAGGTCAGGCGACCATGGGCACCTGGGCCTATTCCGGCATAATCGCCGTAGCGCCAGTATATAAGGTTGTGGCGCGATGCAGCGCCAATTTTCGCATGGTTAGAGACTTCATAGGCTTCATACCCTGCAGCGCCGCAGAGATCTTGGGTTACCTCATACATGTCGGCTGCAAGGTCATCTTTGGGCAGGCCTCGCAAACCCCCGCGCGCATAACGATCACCAAATGCCGTGCCGTCTTCAATTGTCAGTTGATATAAAGAAAGATGATCCACCGCCATGGCGAGTGCTTCGGACAATTCGGATTGCCAGTCCGAAATTGACTGATCCTGACGGGCATAGATCAAATCAAAGCTCACTCTGTCAAAGACGCTCCGGGCGATATCGAATGCGTTTCGCGCATCGGCAAGCGTATGGACACGCCCTAAACGTCTTAGGTCGGTATCATTTAAAGCCTGTATTCCCATCGAAATCCGGGAGACCCCAGCCTGAGCATACCCCCGGAACCGCGTTGCCTCAACCGAACTTGGATTGGCCTCAAGCGTAATCTCCATGTCATTGGCGCAAGGCCAAGTGTAGCGAACATGGTCAATTATTTTATGCACAATTTCGGGATCCATAAGGCTGGGTGTACCGCCACCAAAAAACACTGTATTCAGCACCCGGTTGCCAATGAGCTGCTTAATACGGTCAATTTCAGTCAGGTAGGCGGTCAACCATCGTGGTTGGTCAACGGTGCGGCTGACGTGTGAATTAAAATCACAATACGGGCATTTTGCCTCACAGAACGGCCAGTGAATATACAGACCAAACCCGCCGGCTTGCCAGTCGGGTATCTGGTAGGTCTCAGTCAAAACAACCAGCGATCAATTTTTGAAAAGCATCTGCACGATGGCTGATTTTATTTTTCTCCCAGCGATTCATTTCCCCGAATGTAATGTCATAACCATCCGGTTGAAAAATCGGATCATAGCCGTGGCCCAAAGATCCGCGCATTGGCCAGATGACCTGCCCTGACATTACGCCGGCAAAGACCTCGTCATGCCCATCTGGCCACGCCAAAACCATGGTACAACAAAACCGTGCTGTGCGAGGGAAATCAGCATTTGCTACGGTGAGTTTTTCATGCGTTGTTCGCATGGCCATTTCAAAATCGCGACCATCCGGGGTTTGTGCCCAATCTGCCGTATAAACCCCTGGTGCGCCATCAAGAGCATCTATTTCGATGCCGCTATCATCAGACAGCGCTGGCAACTGTGTGGCCAAAGCAGCGGCATGGGCCTTGATCCGAGCATTGCCTACAAAACTGGTTTCGGTTTCTTCTGGTTCGGGAAGATTAAGTTCCGCGGCCCCGGTTACGGCGACAGCGTAAGGCAACAGCAGGTCTCGAATTTCTTCGAGCTTACCAAAGTTATGCGTGGCCACCACAAGTTTTGGGTCGCGAAACTGACGGGTCATTTTAGTGCATCTGCCTGTGCCGTTACCAGTTCTGCCACGCCCTTTTCGGCGAGATCTAGCAATTGCATCATTTGGTCCCGAGAATACGTTGACCCTTCAGCACTCATTTGAACTTCGATAAGCTGTTTGTTGCTCATCATAATAAAGTTACCATCCACGCCAGCATCTGAATCTTCGGGATAATCTAAATCCAAAACGGATTGACCTGCATAGATGCCACAACTGACCGCAGCAACGGGATGAATCAGTGGATCGGAGACAATTTCACGGGCTTTAAGTAATTTGTTAACCGCTATTCTTAGGGCCACCCAACCCCCGGTGATCGCAGCACAACGCGTGCCACCATCGGCTTGGATCACGTCACAATCGATGGTGATTTGACGCTCGCCAAGGGCAACACGGTCAACACCCGCACGCAGTGATCTTCCTATAAGCCTTTGAATTTCAACGGTTCTTCCACTTTGTTTGCCAGAAGCTGCCTCACGCCGCATGCGCGATGTGGTTGAGCGTGGCAACATACCGTATTCGGCGGTCACCCATCCAAGGCCAGAGCCTTTTATAAACGAAGGAACCCGGTCTTCCAGTGTTGCAGTGCACAGCACATGGGTGTCGCCCATGCGTATAATGCAAGATCCTTCAGCATGTTTCGTAACGTTTGTTTCAATTGAAACAGGTCGCATTTCATCTAGTTTTCTACCAGAAGGGCGCATAAAATTATCCTTTTATTGTTTCCCTTGGGATACAGCCCAGATATACCTTTTTGCAACCCTGATTGAGCTTTGCGCCGCCAGAGTTTTAATGCTTTGGGGCTGAGGTGTAAGTGATGACTGATGGAGCTAAATTATTTGAGGATATGAACACCCGCTCGCGCGAGGTATTTCGGCGAGTCGTGGAGGGGTATTTGGAAAATGGCGAACCGATCGGATCGCGCACTCTGACCCGTACTTTGACCGAAAAAGTCAGCGCAGCAACGGTGCGCAATGTCATGCAAGACTTGGAATATCTTGGTCTTCTGGACAGTCCCCATATCAGTGCCGGGCGTATTCCAACCCAGATGGGGTTGCGCATGTTTGTGGATGGTTTACTTGAAATTGGTGAAATGAACGTGGCTGATCGTGAAAAGCTCAATGCCACCGTGACCGACACTGCACAGAATGTGGACGGTATGTTGGATCAGATTGGCTCTGCGTTGTCAGGTATCACGCAAGGTGCGTCCTTGGTTTTGACCCCAAAACAAGAAGCTCCGATCAAACATATTGAATTTGTCTCTCTGGCCGAAGACCGGGCGCTTGTGGTGCTGGTCTTTGCCAATGGTCAGGTTGAAAACCGTTTGTTTAACCCGCCTCCAGGCCAGACGCCCAGTTCAATGCGTGAGGCAGCAAACTTTCTTAATGCATTGATTGAGGGGCGCACTTTGTCTGATCTTCAGGGTGCAGTAAAGACTGAGATTGCCGCCCGCCGGCAAGAGATTGACACGCTTGCCCATGATCTGGTCGAAAGTGGTTTGGCGGTTTGGCAAAACAAAGGTGACCGCCATGAACGTCTTTTGGTACGTGGTCGGGCGAATCTTTTGGATGGCGACGCTGAAGAGGCTGATTTGACTCGGATCAGAACGTTGTTTGATGACCTGGAACGCAAGCGAGATATTGCTGAATTTTTAGAACTAACTGAAGAAGGCGAGGGTGTTCGCATTTTTATTGGCTCTGAGAACAAACTTTTTTCACTTACGGGTTCCTCTTTGGTCGTAAGTCCCTATATGAACGCTGATCGAAAGATTGTTGGCGCGGTCGGAGTGATTGGGCCAACGCGATTGAATTATGGACGTATCGTGCCGATTGTAGATTATGCGGCACAGCTGGTAGGCAAAAGAATCGCTGATCAGAGTTAGAGGTGAAATATGGCAGATCCAAAAAATGAAGACTATCTCGACAATATCGATGACGTGATGGCTGAAGAATACGCTGATCAAGAAATAGAAATCAGCGACGAAGATATTGAGATCGATACGCTGCGCGCCGAACGCGACCAGTTTCGCGACAGATTTATGCGGGCGCTTGCAGATTCTGAAAATGCGCGCAAACGGGCTGATAAAGACCGTCGAGAGGCTGAAAATTATGGTGGATCAAAGTTATCGCGCGACTTGCTACCGGTGTATGACAATATGAAACGGGCGCTTGAAGCTGCCACTGAAGAGCAAAAAGCCGTCTCGGCTGCGCTGATCGAAGGTGTCGAGTTAACCATGCGCGAACTGGTCAATGTCTTTGGTAAGCATGGTATCCAGCCAATTACCCCTGTTGTTGGCGATCGGTTTGATCCCAAAGAACATGAAGCAATGTTCGAAGCGCCGCTGCCCGGTACGCAGGCCGGCAGTATTATTCAGGTCTCGACAGAGGGCTTTATGTTGCACGATCGGCTGTTGCGTCCCGCGCAAGTTGGAGTGTCCTCTAACACCAGCAGTAATACAGAGACAAAAACAGCATAATTTTTCAATCTACACCATGCTAATGCGCCTGAGCGTGGTCTTTAAGTTGATAAATCAATTTTAAGGCGTCGTGCGGGGTTAACTCATCGGGTTGTACCTCGCGCAACATCGCCTCGACTTGCGATGGTTCCGCCGAAGCAGGTGTTGGAGCGGCACTTGGTGCCACCGCAAACAGCGGTAGATCATCTATCAGCGCTTTTGCACCGCTGCTGTTTTCACGTTCGCTCTTTTCTAGCGCTTCTAGAACCATTCTGGCCCGGTCCACTACAGCCCTTGGCAGCCCTGCGAGTTGCGCCACCTGTACCCCATAAGAGCGGTCTGCAGCGCCTTTTATGACCTCATGCAAGAAAATAACCTCACCTTGCCACTCTTTGACTGACACCGTGGCGTTTTCAACCCGGTCAAGTTTGCCAGCCAGTGCTGTCAGCTCGTGATAATGGGTGGCAAACAGCGATCGGGATTTGTTGACATCGTGCAAATGCTCCAGCGTTGCCCACGCGATAGACAGCCCATCATAGGTTGCAGTGCCACGACCAATCTCATCAAGAATTACCAAAGCCTTTTGGTCAGCCTGATTGAGAATTGCGGCAGTTTCGACCATTTCTACCATAAATGTTGATCGACCTCGCGCCAGATCGTCAGATGCGCCGACGCGGCTGAACAGTTGGCTGACCAACCCAATATGCGCCGATGACGCTGGAACGAAACTACCCATTTGCGCCAGCAGCGTGATCAGTGCGTTCTGTCTTAGGAAAGTTGATTTGCCTGCCATATTAGGACCGGTTAACAGCCAGATCTTATTGTCACCCAATGCTGTGTCATTGGCAATAAACGGCGCACCACTTTGGGTTTTTAGGGCTTTTTCGACCACAGGATGACGCCCGCCCGTGATTGCAAATGCATAACTATTATCCACCTTTGGCCGACACCAGTTTTCCCGGGATGCCAGATCAGCCAGTGCCAGTGAGACATCAAATATCGCAAAAGCCTGCGCCGCCAAACCGATTTGAGCAGCCAGCGCCAGCACAGCAGCTCTTAGATGCTCATAATGACGTTGCTCAATATCCTGAGCATGGTTGGCGGCGTTGAGAATTCTGGTTTCCAGTTCTGACAGCTCGACTGTGGTAAACCGCACCTGATTGGCAGTGGTCTGGCGGTGGATAAACCGATCTGATAAGGGTGGTGACAGCATCTTTTCAGCATGGGTCGCTGTGGTTTCGATAAAATAGCCCAGCACATTATTATGTTTTATTTTCAGCGATTGGATTGCGGTTTGCACGCTGTACTCTTGTTGCAGGCTGGCGATGACACTGCGGCCTTCGTTGCGCAAGTTCCGGGTCTCGTCCAGATCGGGGTCATAGCCTTGGGCGACAAAATTGCCGTCCCGTAAATGCAGCGGTGGCTCTTCTGCTAAAGCACTCTCAAGCAGGTCTACCAGCGTCTTGTGACCTTGCAAATCGGCCACTGCTGTTTGCAGTGCTGCCGGCAATATTGCGCTGGAACAGCCTTTTGCAAGGTCCATTGCTTGTGCCAACCCAGTGCGGATAGCCGCCAGATCGCGCGGTCCGCCGCGGTCAAGTGCTAGCCGGGATAGGGCCCGGTCCAGATCGGGGACCCTGCGCAGGCGTACGCGAAGTTCGTTGGCAATCTGGCTGTGTTCAACGCCAAAGGCAATGGCATCATGACGGTCAGTAATCTCGGTCAGATCAAGCGAGGGTGCAGACAGACGCCGTTCCATAAGGCGGCCACCGCCGGCGGTGACTGTGTCATTGAGACAGGCCAGTAAGGTGCCACCCCGTTCGCCAGACAGGGTTTGTGTCAGCTCAAGATTGCGTCGTGTTGCAGCATCGATTTGCATCACGCTGGCAATCGCCTCGCTCACCGGTGATCGCAGCAGTGGCAGTTTGCCTTTTTGGGTAATCTCGAGATACTGGATCACCGCGCCCATTGCAGAGACTTCGGCGCGGTTAAAATCACCAAATGCGTCCAATGTCTGAACGTTAAATAACGTCAGCAGGCGCTTTTCACCGGCGGTACTGTCAAAGGCACCCCGAGCCATGGGGGTCACTGCGGCGCCTGCTTCTTTTATGGTCTCGTCCCATTGGGTGTCTTGGGCCTCTGAAATCAGTACTTCACTGGGGGCCAGACGCGCCAGTTCTGGCGCAAACCGGACAGGGGGCAATGCCATTACGTGGAATGCCCCGGTCGAGATATCGACCCATGCTAACGCGGCGCTGTCGCGAATTTCCGAAAAAGCCGCCAGATAATTATGGCGACGTGCCTCTAACAGGCTCTCTTCAGTCAGCGTGCCGGGAGTGACCAGTCGCACCACGTCGCGCTTAACCACAGATTTTGCACCGCGCTTTTTGGCCTCGGCGGGTTTTTCCAACTGTTCGCCAACAGCCACGCGAAAGCCTTTGCGAATAAGCGTTAAAAGATACCCCTCTGCTGCATGCACCGGCACGCCACACATGGGAATGTCGATTCCTTCGTGTTTGCCGCGCTTGGTCAGGGCGATATCCAACGCCACAGAGGCAGCGACCGCATCGTCAAAAAATAACTCGTAAAAATCGCCCATGCGATAAAATAGCAAAGCATCAGGATATTGTGCCTTGATATCTAGATATTGCGCCATCATCGGCGTTACTGTGGCTTTTGGCGCGGACACGTTGGTTTCCTTACTCGAGGCACTGTTGGTTTACAGCTCCCGGCGTGGTGCGGAAATCGTAAACCCTCGCGGTTGTGACGGGCTGGGCTTTGAGGGCTGAAATTGGACTGTACAGCCCATAAACACAACACCCTTTGAGTGTTACAAAACGGATTTCCAACAGGCTATGGGCTTTTGATATTGGATATATGCAAAATCCACAGGCAGGTATCGGGCATTATGACGCCAGCCTCTGCAATTTGGTGCAGGGTTGATGTTATGACGCGCTTTAAAACTTGGGTGGGACAAGGCCGGCCGACGGTGATATACGCAGCCTCATTCCGGGCTGGGGAGGCATGAGAATGACGGTATTTAACTTGGGATCAATCAACGCGGATTACGTCTATCAGGTGCCGCACTTGCCCGCCCCCGGGGAAACCCTTGCGACAACAAAAATGTCGCGGGGTCTGGGTGGCAAAGGGGCCAATATGTCAGTGGCTGCGGCCCGTGCGGCGGCGCATGTGTGCCACATTGGATGTCTTGGTCGGGATGGTGCATGGGCGGCCGAGCGGTTGTTGGAATATGGGGTTGATACGCGTTTTATCACCACGCAATCCGAGGCCACCGGCCATGCGATCATCGCCGTGGATGCCAGCGGTGAAAACAATATTCTGCTCTATCCTGGTGCCAATCAGAAAAACACGCAAGAGGCGATTGGTATGGCGTTATCACAGGCCCATGCGGGCGACTGGTTGCTGGTGCAAAACGAGACAAACAATCAAAGTTATGCGGTGACCACCGCAAAAACACTTGGCCTGTCAGTGGCCTATGCGGCAGCCCCTTTTAATGCGCAGGCTGTGCAGGCGGTGATGGGGTCGCTTGATTTGCTTATCTTGAACGCGGTTGAGGCAGAGCAGTTGCATCAAGCCACCGGTCAGACACCTGCGCAGTTGCCTGTGCGCGATACTATCGTGACCTTGGGGTCTGAGGGGTGTCTTTGGTATGGGGTTGAAGGACAGCAGCAGTTCAAGGCGGTGGTGGTAGAGCCGGTTGATACCACCGGGGCGGGCGATACGTTCACCGGTTATGTGCTGGCGGGTCTGGATCGCGGCATGCCGATGGCGCAAGCGATTTCACTGGGCACCAAAGCCGCCGGACTGATGGTGACACGGCTTGGGACGGCGGATGTGATCCCCGATCTGAAAGACCTGCAGGATGCCCAGTTGATTTGAGGATTTAAGGGCTTGGCGCCGGACAAAATTGTTTTTAGCGTGGCGTTAAAAGAGTGAGATTTGATGATAGATAGAGCTATTTCAATTCGCAATGATCCCCGTCATGGCGGGGTATGTTTTGGCGCGTTAAAGGTCGGTTTCTAATGCGGATTGCCATGTGGTCGGGTCCGCGCAACCTGTCAACCGCGCTGATGTATGCCTTTGGCAACCGTGCGGATTTTGCGATCGTGGACGAGCCGTTTTACGCTGCTTATCTGGCGCAATCCGGTCTTGATCATCCAATGCGGTCCGAGGTTCTGGCCGATCAGCCGAACGATCCGGCAGACGTGATTGCCGCGATGTTGGCGCCGCTGCCAAAAGCCCGTCCGCATGTCTATCACAAACATATGACCCAGCATATGAACGTCGGTATCCCGCGTGACTGGATGAGAGATGTGGTTAACGTGTTTTTGATCCGCCATCCCGCACGGGTGGTGGCCAGCTTTGCCGCCAAGTTTGAAAATCCCAACCTTGAGGATTTGGGCTTTGTGCAACAGGCAGAGCTGTACGATCATGTTCAGGCGTTGGGTCAGTCTGCTTTTGTCATAGAGGCCGCCGATATTCGGGCTGATCCTGAGGGCATGCTGCGCCGTCTTTGCACGGCACTGGGTCTGGGATTTGATCCGGCAATGCTGTCATGGCCGGTGGGTGGCCACGCCTGCGATGGCGTATGGGCGTCACATTGGTACGGTGCGGTGCACAGGTCCACCGGGTTTGCCGGGCCTGAGGCAGCGCTGCCGGAATTGCATGGCGCGGTGGCTGATTTGGCGGCGCAGGGCATGCCGGCTTATAATCGGTTGGCAGCGGTGAAACTTGTATCTTAGGATTTGCTGTCTGCGTGGTAGTATTGGTTAAAATTGACAAATTCGCCTTCAGCCAGCGCCTTAAGTGCCGCCCGTACCCCGAAAACGCCGTCGTTTTGATCCATCCATTGTGATACTTTGAACGCCGCGGCCGCATAAAGCTGTGCGTGTTCCAACCCTGACCTGCGACGCCATTCGCGGAACGACTGCGGCAGTGTGACATCGGGGTAACCGCCTGCGGGAAATGTAAGATATCTGGCATCACGCGAGACAATCACGGCGAGGCCTTCAAAAAACCATGCGGGCAGGCGGCCGCTTACCATTGCAAGGCTACCCAGCTGCCTTCCCACTGCAATATGCGCCAGCTCATGGGTAATGATCGTCCGGTTTGCACCTTTGGGAGAAATGAGAATAAACACGGTTCCATAGGCCAGCCCAAGCGCCTGACTGCCGCCCAGCCGGTTCTGGCAAATTTCTGTTAGGCAAATCAGCATTGTCGGAAGCGAAAAGGGCGGTTGGAAAAACGCCTCGATATCGCGTTGGGCTTGGAGGATATCTGCGTGAATTTTTGCCTGCGCTACATCATCCGAGGCCTCTAAATAGATCTGAGGCTCAATTTCTGTTAAGCCAAAGCAGCTTGGGCAAAGATAGGCTCTGAACACTGGCTCCTTATATAAAACCCACCCCAGGGCGGAGGCCAATAAAAGCAAACTGCCAAAGCCAGTTATTTTCAACAAGCGCTTCATTTACCACCATGCGCGTGTTGCCAAAACCCGTGCCGGTTACGTTGCCACAAACTCAGCCTTGATTCGGCTGGGGTCTTCAATAAAAAAGGCATAATGATCCTCACTGCCTGCAAAGGGCTATTTGTGGTTATCAAGGCAGGTAATTGTCTGCGCCATACCCCGCTGTTGCAGCGCATCAATGCGGTATCATGAAACCATCTCTTGAAAAATGCTATTTTCAATAGGAACAATAAGATTAGACCCCTACCTCCCGTAAATAGCTAAGGCATCATGTCCCGATCATTGTCCCGACAACGTTCAACGCGCCTTTATAGAAGCTGAAAAAGCGTTGCAAGGCGGATTATTTCCCTCTGCTGCTGCATCCTACGGCAAAGCCGTTGAGCGGGCTGTCACGCCGTTTGTTGATGATAAATACAAAGACAAAATGTTGGGTCAAAAGCTGGGCAATTTAGAGGGCAAAAGCCTTTTCCCTAAGGTTATGTTGGATTTTATTCGTGTGGTGAAAGACACTGCAAACCACGCACTGCATGCAGAAGATCATGATTTCACATCCAAGGGGGAAGGGGCCCCAGCCCGTGAGTTCGCCAAAATGCTACTTACCTATCTTTATACTTTACCGGAACAGGTAAAAACCGCCAAATCTGCACTGAGCGATCTTGAAAATAACGAAGACAGGTCAAAAGCGGCAAGACAAACCTAAACAACGTTTTCAAGGGCGAATTTTATTGTAAGAGCATTCTAGCTTTAACCCAGTCGGTTTTTACGCGCTGCCAGCAGTTTAAGGCGCAGCGCGTTCAGCTGGATAAAGCCCGCCGCATCGGTTTGATCATAGGCGCCGGCGTCGTCCTCAAACGTTACATGCGCCTCTGAATAGAGGCTATGCTCGGACCAGCGCCCGACGGTATGCGCCGATCCCTTATAGAGTTTCAACCGCACTGTGCCGGTCACATGCTCTTGGGAAGCGTCGATCAGGGCCTGCAGCATTTCCCGCTCGGGCGAATACCAAAAACCGTTGTAAATCAACTCGGCATATTTTGGCATCAGCTCGTCTTTCAGATGCGCTGCGCCGCGATCAAGGGTGATCTGCTCAATACCGCGATGTGCTTCAAGCAAGATGGTGCCGCCTGGCGTTTCATAAATGCCGCGCGATTTCATCCCGACAAATCGCCCCTCGACAAGATCAAGCCGGCCAATTCCGTGTTTGCCGCCCAACTCGTTCAGGCGGGTTAGAATGGTTGCAGGCGACAGCGTCTCGCCATTGATTGACATCGCATCGCCGCGTTCAAACCCGACCTCGATGAATTCAGGCGTATTGGGGGCATCTTCGGGGCTGACGGTGCGCTGATAGACATAATCGGGCGCTTCAACAGCGGGGTCTTCCAGAACTTTGCCTTCGGATGATGTATGCAGGAGATTGGCATCGACACTGAAGGGCGCCTCGCCGCGCTTGTCGGTGGCGATGGGAATTTGGTTTTCTTCAGCAAAAGCAATAAGCTTGCTCCGGCTTGAAAGATCCCATTCTCGCCATGGTGCGATTACTTTGATATCGGGGTTTAACGCATAGGCGGCCAGTTCAAACCGCACTTGATCATTGCCTTTGCCGGTCGCGCCATGCGCCACTGCATCTGCGCCGGTCAGTGCCGCGATTTCGACAAGGCGCTTTGAAATCAGCGGACGGGCAATAGATGTGCCCAGCAGATAAAGTCCTTCATAAAGTGCATTGGCGCGAAACATTGGAAAGACAAAATCACGCACGAATTCTTCGCGTACATCTTCAATATAAATATTTTCGGGCGCAATTCCCAAAAGTTCGGCTTTTTTACGGGCTGGTTCCAATTCCTCGCCCTGACCTAGATCGGCGGTAAACGTGATCACCTCACATCCGTATTCGGTCTGTAACCATTTGAGAATTATAGAGGTGTCCAAGCCTCCTGAATAGGCAAGGACAACTTTTTTTGGTGCAGAGTTTTTAGGCACAGACATAGAAATTCCTCAGACAAACCTCACGGGGTGGGTGCAGGCGCGGATAGCGGGTTTTACGCGGCGGGGCAAGGCCCATAGGGCAGGTTTACCATTGAACAGGAGGGCAATTGCCGTTATTTGATAGAGGTATTTTATAAAATTTAATTTAAAGGGAATATGCCATGAAGGCTTGGAAATTGCTGAGGCAGTCGGTCTTACAGCTGTGCAAAAACCTCCTGGACACAATGAAAATTTCAGGGTTTTTGTACGGCCTTATTGCCATCTTGCGGCGCGGGTATGAGATTTATTTTGGGATCAGTTTTGATCAGGCGCTTTTGGTATGGCCTTCTGCGTGGATTTTGTTGATTTTACCTATTGTAATAATACTTTGGATTAGTGTGGCTTGGCACCGTTATATTTTATTGAAGCAAGCCCCTCGAGCATTCATCCCTGAATTCTATTTCAAACTAACATTGGTCTATCTCCAAAAGAGTGTTTTGATGCTTTTAGTGGCAAGTCTTCCCATGATGCTATTATACTTGCCTTACTGGATGTACCAAGACGCATACCCTTACACTCTAATCGGTGTGATGTTTTTCAGCTTTCTTTTTCTAACGCCTTTTTGTGCCATTATCCTATTTCGGCTTACTCCGCTATTGTCAGCTGCGGCACTTGGTCATGATCTTGGTTTAAAAGCAGCATGGACTGCTACACGGGGTCAGACCTTGACATTGTTATTTCTATTTGGCCCTGCGTTTGGAGTGCTTGTTTTTCTTGCACAGCTTAACCATGAGAATATGCTACTGTCCTTTTTACAAGAGACGGTTTTGGGGTGGGTTGGCGTCATGCTTTGGGCTAGTTTAGTGACCACCGTTTACGGTCATTATGTTGAAAAGAGAACCTTGGTTTGACGTTTCAGCACTTGCGTTGAAATAGCTGCTGGGCATAATATCAGCGATGAGCGATTTTAGAACCCAAGCCCGTATCGCCGAAGCCGAAATGCGCGCCGTATTTCAAGCCACGCCCCTGCAACTTAACGATCATTTGTCAGCTCGCTATCAGGCCGAAGTTTGGCTTAAACGTGAAGATCTTTCGCCAGTTCGGTCGTATAAATTGCGTGGCGCGTTCAATGCGATGCGCAAATTGGCTGGTCAAAAGCACTTTGTCTGCGCCAGTGCCGGTAATGCAGCACAGGGCATGGCGTTCATGTGTGCCCATTTTGGCGTACAGGGTACGGTTTTTATGCCTGTAACCACACCGCAGCAGAAAATCCAGAAAACTCAGATGTTTGGTGGGGACCACGTAGAGATTAGGCTGACTGGAGATTATTTTGATGAATGCTTGGCCTCAGCACAGGCATATTGTAGCGATCAGGGGGCTTATTTTCTGTCGCCGTTCGATGACGAGGATGTGATCGAAGGGCAGGCCAGCGTTGGGGTCGAGATCGAAGACCAGCTTGGTGGTGTGCCGGATCATATTATTCTGCCAGTGGGCGGCGGTGGCCTGTCGTCGGGTTTGATTAGCTATTTTGGCACGACCTGCACCTATACCTTTGTTGAACCAAAAGGTGGCGCCTGTCTGCGTGCCGCGCTCAAAGTGGGACGGCCGGTGAAATTGGATAAGGTCGACACCTTTGCCGACGGTGCGGCAGTCGGGCAGATTGGTGTAAAAAACTTTGCCCGTCTCAAGGATGTTGGTCTGGCCAATACCCTAACCATTGCCGAAGATCGGATTTGCACGACCATGCTTGAGATGCTGAACATTGAAGGCATCGTTCTCGAGCCGGCTGGTGCGCTGGCGATTGATGCGTTGAAAGATTTGGGCCAGTCGATTCGTGGCCGGCGTGTGGTCTGTGTTTCATCGGGTGGAAATTTTGATTTTGAAAGGCTGCCCGAAGTTAAAGAGCGCGCACAGCGCTATTCTGGCGTAAAAAAATATCTTATTCTGCGACTGCCACAGAGGCCTGGCGCGCTGAAAGATTTTCTTAGCGTGTTTGGACCCAATGATGATATCACACGGTTTGAATACTTGAAAAAATCAGCCCGTAACTTCGGGTCGGTTTTAATAGGGATTGAGACAACGACCCCGGATCAATTTGATCAGTTTTTTGCACGGTTGGATGCGGCAGGATTTGCCTATACCGACCTAACCGACGATGAAATGTTGGCGCAATTCGTAGTTTAAATGAGCGATCTGGCGGTTTCGGACTATTGGCAAGTTGAAGGCTTCGAAAGCATGTTGGTTTATAGCTTGTTAATATTGGGGATCTATAACGACGTTTTGAAGGAAGCGTTGTGCAAATATCAAGATCATCGTCTGCAAAACTTGAACCACGGTTGGATATTCCAAGCCGTGCTTTAGTGGTGGATGATAGCAGGATACAACGCAAAATATTATCAGCTTCTTTGGTGCGCTGGGGGTTTGTGGTTGATGTGGCGAGTTCTGGCGCTGAGGCACTTGAAATTTGCTACATGAATCCACCTGATTTGGTGGTTTGTGAATGGATGATGCCCAACATGAATGGTCTGGCGTTTTGCCGGGCGTTTCGTGCGATCCCTCGGGAAAATTATGGTTATTTTATTCTTGTGAGTTCGAGAAGTGAAAAGGTTGAGGTGATGCAGGGTTTGGAAATTGGCGTTGATGATTTTCTGACCAAGCCGATGAATGCCAGTGAGTTGCATGTGCGCATTAAAGCAGGGCAACGTATTATCGACATGCATCGATCTCTGACTGAGCAGAATACTCTGGTTACTGACACGCTGGAGGAATTACGGACAGTTTATGATGCGATTGATCAAGATCTGTTACAGGCGCGCAAAATTCAACAGGCATTGGTGCCGGACCGGCAGCGTGATTTCGGGACCTCGCGTGTCAGTTTATTGCTCCAACCCTGCGGCCATGTTGGTGGCGATCTTGTGGGTGTTCTGAACTGCGATCAAGATCATGTTGGGTTTTATTGTATTGACGTCTCGGGTCATGGTATCACTTCTGCGCTGATGACAGCGCAGGTTGGGGGGTATTTGAACAACGAGTTTCCTGATTATAACATTGCGATGCGGGCCCGAGCTGATGGAGGCTTCGACTTGCGGCCACCACATGAGGTAGCGTATTTATTGAACCAAAGGTTGGCGCGTGATTCTGGTGTAATTGAATACTTTACTATGATTTATGGAACGGCAGACCTGCACAGTGGCGAGGTAAATCTTGTACAGGCGGGTCATCCGCATCCGCTGTTGATTCGGGCAAATGGAGATATGGACTTTTTGGGCGTAGGCGGCTTGCCAATCGGTCTGCTTGAGGATGCAACTTATTCGATATTCAAGACACATTTGAAAACGGGTGACCGGCTTTTACTGTATTCTGATGGGTTTACAGAATGTAAAACAAAACATGGTGACATGCTTAATGAGGATGGGTTGTTGGACTTGGTGAGGTCCAGTGATGGTGGTCCAGGCGGTCTGATGTTTTTGGGCGAGCTTTTTGACAAATTGAAAATGAGCATGGCACCGGGCGCGCGGCTTGATGATGATATATCTGCCGCTTTGTTTGAATTTAATCATCTCACGTCCCTGTGAGATAATTTGTCATAAAATGTCGGTCACCGGTGTTGTGTAAAAGGTCTGGTGCCAAGTTCTGTGGTACCCAATGGGCGCTATGACCGTCCTCGCGGGGAGGGCCCATTCGGCGTCCCGGCTGGGCGAGATAGATCGTACAAATCTTTTCAGCCTTCAGACCATATTCTGGCATGTCGACAAATTTGCGAAAAACGCCAATCCGGCGGGGCTTGCTGAGGGTCCAGCCGGTTTCCTCAAGAACTTCGCGGTGGAGCGCGCGGATCGAGGACTCACGAGGATCAATGCCACCTCCAGGGAGTTGAAACTCCCAAAATGGATCCGCTTGATAGGTGAGCAAAATCATGCCACGATATGGTAAGATAACATAGACACCCGGGCGTCTGGTATATTGTTTGTTGCGCTCTGGTATGGCCCCGAAACGTCTGATCATGCGCTACCCCCCCTTGGACCTTTAGTGGAACTGACTATATAGAGGTCGGTATGCCAACAGATAGGCCGCAAGGAAACCCTTATGACGCTCGCAACCAAAACAGCTTGGGATGATACGGTCTTGCCGTTTCAACTTGATAACGCAGACATTCGAGGCCGGGTGTCACGCCTTGATGGCGTATTGGCAGGCATTCTTGGACAGCATAATTATCCCGCACAGGTTGAGGCGCTGGTTGCCGAAATGGCCGTTCTAACGGCGCTGATCGGTGAGAGTATGAAACAAAAATGGAAACTGTCGCTACAGGTTCAGTCCAAGGGACCCGTGCGTATGATTGCGACCGATTATTATGGGCCCAGTGAAAGTGGCGATCCGGCGCGTATTCGGGCCTATGCCAGCTTTGATCAAGAGCGGATGAGTGAGGGTGATCCGTATTCTCAGGTAGGTGAGGGATATTTTGCCATTCTGATTGATCAAGGGCAGGGCATGACCCCCTATCAAGGTATTTCGCCGCTGACTGGTGCGTCAATTTCCAGTAGCGCCGAGACGTATTTTGCCCAATCTGAGCAATTGCCTACCCGGTTCCATCTGAATTTGGGGAAATCCACTGAAAGTGGTGGTGCAGAGCATTGGCGTGCTGGGGGTATAATGCTGCAGCATATGCCAAAAGCTTCACCATTTGTCGCCGCTGAAACAGAAGGGGGGTCTGGACAAGGTGGCTTGTTGGCGGCAGCGGATATTGTCAGTGGCGATAGCAGTGAAAACTGGGCTCGGGTCAATATGTTGCTTGATACGGTGGAAGAGATCGAATTGGTGGGGCCCAGCCTTGCGCCAACAGATTTGTTATACCGCCTGTTTCATGAGGAAAAACCAAGGGTTTTTGACCCCCAAACAGTGCAGTTCGGCTGTAGTTGTTCAGAGGAAAGGGTACGTCAAAGCCTTTCGATTTATTCGGCTAAGGACATTATAACCATGACCACAGATCAGGGACGGGTGACCGCTGATTGTCAGTTTTGCGGTGCTAATTATGATTTGGACCCGAAAACGGTGGGATTTGAGGCAATGGATGGCGCATGATCCGCTTGCGGTTTTTCATGCGGCTTTACAGGCCTCCGGTGCTTCGTCCTCTGATTTTGATCTTAACCCAGACGTGGTATTGCCACTGGGTCGGGTTTTGCGTCCGGCTGCGGTCCTTGTGGTGTATAAGATGCTGGCCGGACAGCCGCATCTGGTGTTGACCAAACGGTCTTCGGCGCTGAAACATCATCCCGGGCAGATCGCTTTTCCGGGGGGCAAACGGGATGATGCAGATACAGATATTTCCATCACGGCGCTGCGTGAAGCGCACGAAGAGATCGGACTTGCACCAAACGAGGTGGAGGTTTTAGGTCACCTGCCCAGCCATGAGACGGTCACGGGGTTTGCTGTAACCCCAGTTTTGGGGCGTATGACTTGCGATTTCGAGCCCAAGGCTGAACAAGGCGAGGTGGCCGAAGTGTTTTCAGTGCCTTTACAGCATGTCATGAATCCGCAGAATTTTGTGATCCAATCGCGGTGCTGGCGTGGAAAAAAGCGCCACTATTATACGGTGCCTTACGGTCCATATTATATATGGGGAGCAACAGCGTGTATTTTACGGCGGATGATAGGTTAATGCGGTTAAGCGCCCATTGGGTTGAAAACGCGGCAACGCAGGCAATTTTTGCCGCGCTGACAGCAGCGGGCCAGAAGGTCTATTTTGTGGGCGGCTGTGTCCGAAACGGGCTGCTAGGGCTACCGGTAACCGATATCGATTTGGCCACTGATGCGGTGCCGCAAACTGTTTTATTGCTGTGCCAAGGCGCTGGGCTGAAGGGTATTCCGACAGGGATCGATCATGGGACAGTGACGGTGGTCTCGCAGGGACAGCCCCATGAGATCACAACGTTCCGCCGTGATATCGCCACCGACGGACGCCGCGCGGTTGTGGCTTTTTCAAATGATATCGTCGAGGACGCACGCCGGCGTGATTTCACGATGAACGCACTTTACGCCACACCACAGGGTATCGTGCTTGATCCTCTGGGCGGTTTGACAGATTTAAAGGCACGAAGGCTTCGGTTTATCGAAGACGCGTCCCGGCGCATTCAAGAAGATTTTCTGCGCAGTCTGCGGTTTTTCCGATTTTCTGCAATGTATAGTGACCCCGAGGTCGGGTTTGACCCAACCGCACTGGCAGCAATTGCCGCCAATCTTGAGGGTCTGTCCAGCCTGTCGGGTGAACGGGTCGGCAGTGAAATGAAAAAGCTACTTGCCGCGCCCGATCCGGCTCCCGCTTTGGCTGGCATGCGCGCGACTGGGGTTTTGCTGAAATTGCTACCAGCAGCCGATGACCGCGCGCTGGCCCCGCTTGTCCATCTTGAGGTTGTGCAGGGCGTGCGCGCTGATCCAATCCGACGTTTGGCGGCGCTGACCACTGGCCAAGACGTCATTATGGCACTGCGTTTGAGCAAAGCTGAGGCGCGGCGACACGCAAAGATTGGTGCTGCGTTGGGCAACATGCAGGGTCCGGCTGAACTTGCGTATCGTGGGGGTGCTGCCTTTGCTTTGGATGTATGTTTACTGCGTGCCGCGTTGTTTGAGACACATTTTGATGCCACCATCCATACCCTGATTGCGCGTGGAGCTGCGGCGGTTTTCCCTGTCAAAAGCGCGGATCTTTTGCCTTTTGTGCAGGGTGCCGCACTTGGGCAGGCGTTAAGAAAATGCGAGGCGCGCTGGATCGCATCAGATTTTCAACTGACCCGTGCGGCGTTGTTGAGATCAGCTGTGTGAACCCGCCATGTCTGTCCTGAAGTGCCATTTTAAGGTCAGACCATGCCCTTCATAATGTCTGTCGACAGTTTTGTTGCCCTAATCGGTCTGACCATAGCCACTGCGATCACCCCTGGGCCAAACAATGCCATGGTGGCCGCCTCTGGGGCACATTTTGGGTATCGCCGCACGCTTCCTCATATTCTGGGCATATCTCTGGGCTTTGGGTTTATGATATTTTGCGTTGGAATTTTTTTGGGCGAGATCTTTCAGCAAAGCAAGTTATTGCGCGAGATACTGCGCTGGGCGGGTGTTGGTCTGCTGATCTATGTGGCATGGCGCACCGCTACCGCACACCAGATCGGATCGCAAGATACCGGGCGGCAGCCGTTCACTTTTTTGCAGGCGGCGGCAATCCAATGGCTCAACCCAAAAGGCTGGGCCATGTCCATTGCGGTCACTTCGCAGTTCATCATCATCGAATTTCCTGCGCATAGCGCGGTAATAATCGGGTTGGTCTTCAGCCTTGTGGGGGTTTGCACAGCCTCAAGCTGGACAGTGCTGGGTCAGGCCATTGGGCGCTTGCTGCAGACCCCGTTGCGGCTAATCTGGTTTAACCGGATTATGGGATTTTTGATCTTGAGCTGTGTGGTGTTTTTATTTCAAGAATAATCAGATTCATAAAGCGAAAGTCTCTGTTTTCAGTTGCTGGCGCCTTGCAACTCCTAGAATAAAACGCTCACTGGTATAAGATAAACTACGTAGCTTTCATTTGCCCGAGTATCTCATGTTTCGCTTTTTTGAAAATCTGGTCGATCCCTATTGCGCGTATCCGCAAACCGACACGCCTCCGACCAAGCTGTGGCCGTTTATGCGCGCCTATTCCCAGCCCTTCAAACAGGTTTTTGTCTGGGCGGCGGTGACGTCGATTATCGTGGCTTTGGTCGAAATCGGGTTGATTTATTACATGGGGTGGGTGGTCGATGCTTTGTCAGGTGATCCGGCGCAGGTCTGGCAGAACCATGGCGCATTTTTAATCGCTTTGGCGTTGTTTATTCTTGTATTGCGCCCGGGGCTGCATGTGGTGAATGTGCTGTTAATGAACAATACTATACTGCCCAACTATGGTACATTGTTTCGGTGGCGGGCACACCGCCATGTGTTGCGCCAGTCAGTGGGTTGGTTCGAGAATGATTTTGCCGGACGGATCGCCAACCGGATTATGCAGAC
>ENA-OQVM01001399-OQVM01001399.1-marine-metagenome-genome-assembly--contig:-NODE-1399-length-32118-cov-9.790050_pt1 | contig 32118 bp, 30 predicted proteins | sample MGYA00237776_ERZ505498 | MGnify/ENA primary metagenome ERZ505498 (study PRJEB26159, sample SAMN06265151) | marine metagenome | isolation source: Helgoland LTER site | place: Germany:Helgoland, sampling...
GCTTCACCGTTGATAGCAACGGCATCGCCACGCTCGAATGTGATCTCGACCATTTCAGGTGTATCTGGCGCATCTTCCGGTGCAACGGAGCGCTGATACACATACTCTGGTGCTTCTTCGGCTGGGTCTTCTAGAACCTTTCCCTCAGATGAAGTGTGCAACAGGTTGGCGTCAACGCTGAACGGCGCTTCACCACGCTTGTCCTTCGCAATCGGAATTTGGTGCTTTTCGGCAAACTCAATCAGTTTGGTCCGGCTGCCCAAATCCCACTCACGCCAAGGCGCGACAACTTTGATCTCGGGGTTCAGCGCATAAGCGGCCAACTCGAACCTGATCTGGTCATTCCCTTTGCCGGTCGCACCATGGGAAATCGCGTCAGCACCTTCCGCTGCAGCAATCTCGACCAACCGCTTGGAAATCAAGGGGCGGGCGATTGATGTACCCAACAGGTACAGACCTTCATAAAGCGCATTCGCCCGGAACATTGGGAATACAAAGTCACGGACAAACTCTTCACGCAGATCTTCAATATAAATCGAAGACGCTCCCATCATCTCGGCTTTTTTGCGTGCAGGCTCTAACTCTTCGCCCTGACCCAGATCAGCAGTAAATGTCACAACTTCGCAGCCATACTCGGTCTGCAGCCATTTGAGGATGATCGAGGTATCAAGGCCACCAGAATAGGCCAGAACAACTTTTTTCGGAGCGGTCATAAGCATGCGCCTTTACGTCAATATGTGCTGACCCGCGCGATAACGGTTTTTCCATAGGGGAGCAAGAAGAGCCGCAACTTCCTTTATTGTTGGCCACAAAATAACCTGGTGGAGGCCGTAGGCCGAAGGCAAAGACGCGTCAACGCAGCTCTACCCGATGAGTTTGGTTACAAAATCTGCGTCGCCATCATTGTAAAGCTCCATGATCGCATCCCGTGGTTCAAGCCATATTGCCATATGCCCGGGTTCTGTAGGAGGGCCATGCGATCGTACAGGCCGAGCCAGATAGATGTGGCACAGCTTTTCTGCCCACATATCGTATTCAGGCATAAAGGTGAATCGCCGGAACGTGCCGAGCTTGCGCGGCTGTGCAATGCGCCAACCCGTTTCTTCAAATACCTCACGGTGCAGTGCATTCAACGGATGCTCGCCGGGGTCAATTCCACCTCCGGGTAGCTGTATTTCGAAATGGGGATCGCCTTGATACGTCAGCAGCAGCTTTCCATCCAAAGGCAAAATCGCATAAACGCCCGCCCGATGTTTATACCGCTGCCCAGCTAGCGGCACTGCGCCATACCGTCTGATCATAGCTTTACCCCTTGGACGTTGCCTTGCCCCACCTATATAGGCGCGGTATGCCATCCCTAGACTTGTTAGGAAAGACTATGACCACAGGCACCCAAATCGCCTGGGACGATACCGTCCTGCCGTTTCAACTTGATGCATCCGACATCCGTGGCCGGATGGCGCGCTTGGATGGCGTGTTGGAACAGGTGCTGAAACAGCACAACTATCCGCCCATGATCGAAGGTCTGGTGGCCGAAATGGCCCTGCTGACTGCGCTGATTGGTCAAACAATGAAATTGCGTTGGAAGCTATCTTTGCAGGTCCGCGGCTCTGGACCGGCCCGATTGATCGCGACCGATTACTATGGCCCAACCGCGGATGGAAAGCCCGCGCGCATTCGTGCCTATGCATCCTATGATGCAGAAACGCTGGATCAATCGGCTGATCCGTTCAGCCAGATCGGCAACGGCTATTTCGCGATCTTGATCGATCAGGGCGAAGACATGACCCCCTATCAAGGCATCACGCCGATCGCTGGAGGGTCGCTTTCTGCCTGTGCAGAGACTTATTTTGCACAATCCGAACAAATTCCGACCCGCTTCCAACTGACCTATGGCCAATCGCAAATGCCGGGTGAAGCCACGCATTGGCGCGCTGGCGGTGTCATCCTGCAGCACATGCCAAAGGCATCGCCGCATGTGACGGGCGAAGGCGGTTCGGGTGAAGGTGGATTGTTACACGCGACTGATATCCTGAATGAAGATGAAAGCGAGAACTGGAATCGAGCCAATGCCCTGTTGGATACGGTTGACGAGATCGAGCTGATTGGCCCAACTGTTTCGCCGACTGATTTGTTAGTGCGCCTATTCCACGAAGAGCAGCCGCGCGTCTATGATGCCCAACCGATGCAATTTGGTTGCAGTTGTTCAGATGACAAAGTGCGTCAGAGTTTGTCGATCTATTCGGCAAAGGATATTGCGACGATGACAACTGAAGAAGGCACTGTGACCGCTGACTGTCAGTTCTGCGGCGCCCATTACATCTTTGACCCCGAAACGCTCGGGTTCGAGGCCAAGGATGCGCGTGCCTGATTTACGCAAGACACTGGAAGACGCGCTGGCCCAACCGGGTGGCGCTTCTTCCGATTTCGATCTCAATGCTGACGTGAAACAGCCAGATGGCCAGTTGACCCCAGCAGCTGTTTTGATTGGCATTCGTGCTGAAACAGAGACTGTTATTCTCACGAAACGCTCTGCGCGATTAAAGCATCACCCTGGACAGATCGCTTTCCCGGGCGGCAAACAGGACCCCACTGATCCAACGCTTGTCGATGCCGCATTGCGTGAGGCGCATGAAGAGATTGGTTTGCCATCCGACACCGTTGACGTGATTGGCGCGCTTCCCCCGCATCAGACGGTGACGGGGTATCAGGTCACACCTGTGTTGGGGATGATACACGGCCCTTACCACCCATTGCCGGAGTTGGGTGAGGTGAGTGAAATCTTCGAGGTGCCTTTAGCACACCTTCTTGAACCTGCGAATTTCCTTATCGAAGGACGCCGCTGGCAAGGCCGACATAGACTCTATTACACCGTACCTTTCGGTCCTTATTACATTTGGGGCGCTACTGCGCGCATTCTGCGCGCATTCGCCGAGCGAATGTCATGACCCGCATTTCGGCCCCTTGGTTGCATGATGATGCCTCGCAAAGGATTTGCAAGCTCCTGACTGACGCGGGCCATCAAGCTTGGTTTGTGGGGGGGTGCGTTCGCAATGAACTGCTGGGCGAACCTGTGGCGGACCTTGATCTTTCTACAGATGCTTTGCCCGAAGGTGTGATGCAGCTGGCGAAAGCCGCAAAGATCAAGGCGATCCCAACAGGCATTGATCACGGCACGGTGACGCTCATTGTTGACGATACCCCGTTTGAAATCACAACATTCCGTCACGATGTCGCCACCGACGGCCGTCGCGCGACCGTCGCGTTTTCAGACAACATCACAGATGACGCCCGCCGTCGTGATTTCACTATGAACGCGCTCTACGCTGATGCCGATGGCCAGATCGCGGACCCTCTGGGCGGTCTGCCTGATTTGCAGGCGCACCGCATTCGTTTCATTGAAGATGCCGATCGCCGGATTAAAGAAGACTATCTGCGTATTCTGCGATTCTTTCGGTTCTATGCATGGTACGGCGACGTTAACGAGGGCCCCGACGCTGATGGCATCGCAGCATGCGCCGAAAATATTGAGGGCCTGCAATCACTTTCATTAGAACGGGTGACTGCAGAGATGCTCAAATTGCTCGCAGCGCCTGATCCAGCACCTGCACTGGCTTCTATGGCGTCAACTGGCACCTTGGCGCAGGTCTTGCCCGGTTCAGATGCCGGTAGTCTTGCCGTTCTTGTCCACCTTGAGCAGTCACTTGGAATCAGGCCAGATCCGTTGCGCAGGTTGGCTGTGATTGGTGGAAAACCCACAGAGGCCTTGAAGCTGTCGAACGCACAAGCACGTGGCCTGAGCAATATCACGTCAGAGATTTCCCCAATCGAAACAGCCTACCGGCATGGCGCAAGCGCTGGGCGTGATGCGTTGCTTGTGCAGTCGGCGTCGCTTGGCCAACAGGTCGACCGTTCGGCGCTGAAGCCGATTGAAGACGCAGCAAAACAGACATTCCCGCTCAAGGCGGCTGATTTTATGCCAGCGTTAAGCGGTCCCGCCCTTGGCAAAGCCTTGAAAGAGGCAGAGGCGCGGTGGATCAGCTCGGGCTTCACTCTGACGAAGGCGCAATTGCTTGTCTGAATTCCTGCCCCTCATTGGTTTCGTCTTCTTTGGCCTGTTTTCACCTGGTCCAAACGTGATTTTGATCACGGCGTCTGGTGCGCGTTTTGGATTTCAACGCACGATCCCGCATATCATTGGGGTCGCTCTAGGCGTTGGTGTTATTGCAGCCGTGACAGGCATTGGCATTGGTGCACTGATAACGGCCCAACCCGCGCTGGGCTTTGTGTTGAAGATCGTTGCGAGCCTTTGGATCTTGTGGATGGCCTATAACCTGTGGCGCGCTGATCCTGCCAAAAAGAAAGAAACCGATAAACCCTTTACCTTCATCGAAGCGGTGCTGTTTCAATGGGTGAACCCCAAGGTTTGGGCTGTCGCCCTGAGCGCCACTGCCTATGTCGCGACGCTTGCGCCTGTTCAGCAGGCGCTTGCGTTGGCGGCTACTTTCTCGACGATCAATCTGGGTGTTTGCACCTTTTGGGCCGTGGCAGGCAGCCTGCTGTCTTATTTGCTAACCAATGAAACTGCGTGGCGTATTTTTATGCGCATTATGGCGCTTGGCTTGGTTGGCTTCTCGGTCCTGCTTTTTCTCTAGCGAAACCTTTGCTATAGGTGGCGCACAACCCCAAGAGGCAAGCCGATGTTTCGATTTTTCGAAGGTCTTGTCGATCCCTATGTGCCTTACAAGGAGAGCGACACGCCGCCCAAGCGGCTATACCCGTTTCTGCGTGAATACGCAGAGCCGTTCAAAAAGGTATTCTGGATTACAGGTATCACGGCGGTTCTCGTAGCGATCATAGAAATATGGCTACTTGGCTATCTGGGGCGCCTTGTCGATATTCTGACCGAAGGCACTCCTGTCCAAGTTTGGGCCGACAACGGTGCAGAGTTTATTCTGGTCGCTGTCTTGATACTGACGATGCGCCCGCTGTTCCACATGTTGCAGATTGTGTTGCTAAACAACACGATCCTGCCGAACTTTGGCACCTTGGTGCGGTGGAGGGCGCACAAACATGTGCTGCGCCAATCTGTCGGGTGGTTCGAAGACGATTTCGCGGGTCGCATTGCCAACCGGATCATGCAAACCCCGCCTGCTGCTGGATCAGTGGTGTTTCAGCTCTTTGATGCTTTGGCCTTCGCGGTCGCTTACATTATCGCGGCTGCGGTCCTCTTGGCGCAGGCCGATCTGCGTTTGTTGATGCCGCTGATGCTGTGGTTGGTCCCGTATATGTTGCTGCTACGTTGGGTGATCCGGCGGATTACGCCAGCGTCAGAGGCCGCATCGAATGCGCGAAGCGCTGTGACAGGACGCGTGGTGGACAGTTACACCAACATTCACGCCGTCAAAATGTTCGCGCACCACGATCGCGAGATTGGTTATGCCAAGGAAGCGATCGAAGAGGCACGCCGTACGTTTCAGATCGAGATGCGGCTTTATACGATCATGGACGCAGGGCTGATGCTGCTGAACGGTGTGCTTGTTGTGGGTGTTGTTGGTTGGGCAATCTGGCTTTGGATGCAAGGTGCAGCCTCTGTTGGTGTTGTTGCGGTTGCGACGTCGTTGGCGCTGCGTTTGAATGCCATGTCGGGTTGGATCATGTGGGCAATGACTGACTTTTTTAGAGAGTTGGGTGTGGTTAAGGAAGGCATGCTGACCATTGCACAACCAGTAACGCTGGTGGACCATCCCGAAGCTGCGCCGCTCAATACCATCAGCGGAAAAGTGGAGATTCAGTCTCTATCACACCACTATGGTAAGAAAACTGGTGGTCTTGACCAGATCGACCTGACCATTGCGCCTGGTGAAAAGGTCGGCTTGGTCGGGCAATCCGGCGCTGGCAAGTCGACGCTCGTGAAGCTGCTCTTGCGGTTCTATGATGTGGAGCAGGGGCAAATCCTGATTGATGGGCAGGACATCAAGTTTGCGACCCAAGATAGCTTGCGCAGCGCGATTGGCATGGTTCAGCAAGACAGCGCGCTTTTGCATCGCTCTGTGCGTGAGAATATTCTCTACGGTTGCCCCTCCGCCTCGGAGAAGCAAGTTGTTGCAGCTGCACAAAAGGCTGAAGCCCATGAGTTTATTCTGGGTTTGGAAGATAACGAAGGAAACACCGGCTATGACGCCCGCGTCGGCGAACGCGGTGTGAAGCTATCGGGCGGACAGCGCCAGAGGATCAGCCTTGCGCGAGTGATCCTTAAGGATGCGCCCATCCTGCTCTTGGATGAGGCGACGAGCGCACTAGATAGTGAAGTAGAAGCCGCAATTCAGCAGACACTTTATGGGATGATGGAAGGTAAGACTGTCATCGCCATCGCACACCGCCTTTCAACGATTGCCCAAATGGACCGGATCATTGTGATGGATCAGGGGCGTATCATTGAAGACGGTACGCATGACGCGCTGCTGGCGGCAAATGGACAATACGCACGGTTCTGGGCGCGCCAATCTGGGGGTTTTCTGGGTCCGAGTGGACAGGAAGTTGAATGACACCAGAACGCTGGATCGACCCATTTGAGCCCGCCGAAGGACCGCCACCGCGAACGCTGATGGCGTTCCTGCGATGGTGTTTAAAGGGTAGCACAACAGTAACGCTTTGGGCCGGATTAGTCTCTGCTTTGGCCGGCACTCTGGAGGTCGCAACAGCCCTGATGCTGGGTTGGGTTATCGATGCGGCGCTGAATTCTTCTGGTGAGGGATACTTCACAGAGAACGTTTTGTTACTGCTTGGTGTTACGGCATTTTTCATAATTCTGCGCCCGATCATCCTCGGCGTGTCCGGTGTGATGCAAGCAGTTGTCGTCGGCCCCTCTTTGGGCAACCTGATTTTGTCACGTCTGCATCGACACTCGCTTGGGCAATCGGTCACGTTCTTTGATGATGACTTCGCCGGGCGTATTGCGCAAAAGCAGATGCAGGCGGCACGGGCCGCGACTGACTTGATTGTAGATATGATCCATACGGTGGCCTTTGCCTTGGCGTCCTTGGTGGGATCGGTGATTTTATTGTTCACGATAGATGCGCGCTCTGCTCTACTTCTTGCGCTTTGGGCAATTTCGTACATCGCTCTGATCCGTTTTTTTATGCCCCGTATTCGCCTACGCTCTAAGGCGCGCGCCGCTACGCGGGCGATGGTGACAGGGCAGGTGGTCGATACGATCACAAACATCAAAACGGTTAAGCTGTTTGCCCATGACGACCACGAAGACCGCGCCGCGATTGATGCAATGGAGAATTATTGGGGCACTGCGGTCAGCTATGGCTGGTTGTCTGCCTCTTTCCGTTTTTGGCTGATGGCGCTGGGCGGGCTTTTGCCTGTGCTGTTGGTGGGCATGACGCTCTATTTCTGGTCGACAGGGGCGGCATCGGCCGGTGATATCGCGGCGGCAGGTGCAATTTCGCTGCGTCTTTCGCAAATGACGGGCTGGGTCAGTTTCACGCTAATGGGCATGTACGCGAATGTGGGCGAGGTTGAGGATGCGATGAATACGCTCAGCCCAGCGCATACATTGACGGACGCGCCTGATGCGTCCGATCTGATAGCAGATGAGGGGGCGATTACTCTGAAGAACGTATCGTTCAGTTATGGCGGTGGCCCTGGTGGGCTTGATGATGTGACGCTTTCTGTACGTCCGGGCGAAAAGCTGGGTCTTGTCGGCGCTTCTGGTGCTGGAAAGTCCACGCTCGTCGCTTTGCTCCTGCGGCTCTATGATACCGAAGCGGGCAAAGTCACGATCGACGGCACCGATGTTCGCGATGTGACCCAAGAAAGCCTCCGTCGCCAGATCGCCATGGTTACGCAGGAAACGGCGATGTTTAATCGCTCGGCTCATGACAATATAAAATACGGAAAGCCAGATGCGACCCGTGCCGAGATCGAAGCTGCCGCAGGGCAGGCCGAGGCCCATGAATTTATCCAGACCTTGAAGGATCACAAAGATCGGTCCGGCTATGATGCGCATTTGGGCGAACGCGGCGTAAAGCTTTCAGGTGGACAACGTCAGCGCATAGCGATCGCGCGCGCTATCTTAAAAGACGCCCCGATCTTGGTGTTGGATGAGGCGACAAGTGCATTAGATTCTGAAGTAGAAGCATCGATTCAGGCAGCGTTAGAGTCTATCATGGATGGAAAGACAGTGATTGCTATCGCGCACCGCCTGTCCACTTTGGCGCGCATGGACCGTATCGTGGTGCTTGACGCTGGCCGCATTGTCGAAGAAGGAACCCATGACGCGCTCTTGGCCCAAGGCGGGCTTTATGCGCGTTACTGGAACCGCCAATCGGGTGGGTTCATTAATGTGAAAGATGCGGCGGAATAAATGCTGACGATTGAAAGTTTGACCCATCTTGGAATGGGCCGTGCCTCTGACGGGCAATCCTTGTTACCACGTGTTCTGCCGGGGGAAGAGGTGGATGTCGCCCAAGATGGCATGATGCGGATTATCACGCCGTCGGTCGACCGGGTTGCGGCACCGTGCCGTCATTTTAAATCCTGCGGCGGTTGCGCGATGCAACATGCGACGGATGCATTTGTGGCAGGCTGGAAGCAGGACATTGTGGCGAAGGCGGTGCGAGCGCGCGGTCTAGACCCGCAGTTGCGCGAGATCGCAACTTCGCCTGCGCAATCTCGCAGGCGCGCGAAACTATCAGGCAGGCGCACCAAGAAGGGCGCAATGGTTGGCTTTCACACTCGCGCGTCAGATACTTTGGTGCAGGTGCCGGATTGCCAACTGTTGACACCAGCCTTGATCGCAAGCTTTCCGGCGCTGGAAGCACTGACCGTTCAGGCGTGTTCGCGCAAAGGCGAAATCGACCTCACTGTGACCGAGGCAAGCACCGGCCCCGATGTTCTGGTAGCCACTGATAAAGAGCTGACATCCCAGTTGCGTGTTGAACTTGCTGCCTTGGCCAATCAGTTTGGTCTTTCGCGGTTGGTTTGGAACGATGAACCCGTTGTTACGATCAATCCACCGGTTCAGGAATTTGGTGGTACTGGCGTCGTGCCTCCACCAGGTGCCTTCTTGCAGGCAACAAAACACGGTGAAGCGACCTTACTTGCTGCAGTAGAGGAGATTACCGCGAAAGCCGGTCGCGTTATTGACCTCTTTGCGGGATGTGGGACTTTCGCCCTGCCATTGGCCAAACGCGTAGAGGTTCACGCGGTCGAAAGCGAGGCCGCAATGCTGAAGGCATTAGACCGTGGCTGGCGGGAGGGCCATCAACTGCGTCGCTTGACGACAGAAACCCGAGATTTGTTCCGCCGCCCACTCGAGGCCGACGAGCTGCGCAAATTTGATGCTGCTGTCATCGACCCACCCCGTGCAGGGGCCGAGGCACAAATTGCTACGCTTGCTGAGTCTGAAGTGAACACGATTGCCATGGTATCGTGCAACCCAGTGACCTTTGCGCGGGATGCCCGAACCCTGGTTGATGCGGGCTTTGATATGCCTTGGGTACAGGTCGTCGATCAATTCCGTTGGTCACCCCATGTCGAGATTGTTGCACCATTCACGCGGAAATGATCGCAATCGTCGCGCGTTATCTTTTGCGAAAGCAAACTATAGTGTACTTCATACGAAACGGCGCAGACCGTAACGATGGGCAGAGATATGATTTCACGACGTTCTTTGATAGCAGGTTCAGCCGCACTTGGGCTGGCAGGGTGTTCAAGCCGACTGTCCGAGTACAGTGGTCCTGAGGTCACACGAATTCAGATTTTTAAAGAACGCCGCGAAATGCAGTTCTTTAACAATCGCTCTTTGTTGAAATCTTACAAGGTCGACCTCGGTTTTGCGCCTGTTGGCCACAAGACCCGCGAAGGTGATGGGCGGACGCCAGAAGGCGGATATCGTATCAATCGCCGGAACCCTAACAGCCGGTTCCATCTTTCATTGGGTATTTCCTATCCTGATGCAAATGACATCGCCTATGCGCGCGCCAATGGCCTGGACCCGGGTGGCGACATCTTTATCCACGGCACACCGCAAAGGTGGATCGGCAGGCCTGATTGGACTTGGGGATGCATCGCCGTGACAAACGACGAGATGGACGAAATTTTTCCGATGATTGAAACCGGAACCCTGATCTACATCTATACCTAGAAGGCCAATGTCGCGATTGGTTGGCTGACTGTTGGGTCGCTACCCATGTTCAATGTCCACCAAAGCTTGGATGATTCCTCTTGGAACCAAGCGAAACCCATGTAGCGTGCGTTTGGATCCAGAATGACCGCGCGTGTGTCAGCTTGTGCCATCCATGCGCCAAGCGTCTGAAATTCAGATTCAAATGATTCCGAGATGTTTTCGCCAAGAAGTCGACCCGGATAACCAACGCGGCGTGCACGTTCAACTGGGCTAGAGCCATCAGAACCAAACAGCCACGGGCGATTCTGAACTGCCATATCACGTGAATGGGTGGCCGCTGCCGCGTTGAGGCGCGCGTCCAGTTCAACGGGCGGCACGCCTGCGGTTTGGCGCAGCGCATTCACACTATCCAGCATGCGGAACTGAATGGCCGCTTCTTCGCCGGGACGAATGACGTATGCGGATGGCAAAGGCAGACCATCAGCGCCCAGTGGACGGGTTGTGTTAGCCCCACAAGCGGTCAAGCCAACTGCGGCTAGCCCCATCAACATATTACGTCGTAACATTACACTGCTCGCCTTTTCTTACTTCGCTATTCTTTAGCGCTTAAATGGTGACACTTCAAACCCACTCGGCCCTAGAAGCTTAGCCATGACATTTGTTTGAATTGCGGCGCGGCGCCAGACACATTATCTGTCAGTTTGAAAGACAACTGATCCTTTAAGGAGGACCGTTATGACAACGCATCTATCACGCCGTGGTTTCCTGGCTGCGTCCGCTGCAATGGTGGGAACAAGCGCCGTTGCCCAGACAGCAAACAGCACCGAAATCGAGGCCGATGTCTCAAATGGTGTTCAACGCAATGTGGCCAGCTTTCGGTCATTGGATTGGCAGCCCTATTTCAGCAATTTGAACAAAGGTGCTGTGCTGGTCGATATTCAGTCGCGTGCATTGCACTACTGGTCTGAAGATCAATCGATATACAAGCTATTCCCGACCAGTGTTCCGCTGTCAGAGGAATTGACACGGACAGGTCGCACGACGATCACCCGTAAGGTCGAAGGGCCAAGTTGGGCACCGACACCTTCAATGAAAATCCGCAACCCTGAATGGCCTGATTTTATCGGCCCTGGCCCAGACAATCCGCTGGGCACACACGCCTTGCACCTTTCTTGGCAGTATTACAGAATTCACGGCACGCATGACACGCGCAAGATCGGTCGCCGTTCGTCGAACGGCTGTATCGGTTTGTATAATGAACAGATTGCCGAGCTTTATGGACTCACACAGGTGGGTACGCAGGTCCTGTTGATTTGACAGAGCTGGGCTAAGACCGACGAGCCAAAGGGCGCCTCTTTTGAGGCGCCCTTTTTTGTCGGTGGATGACGCCTATTTTCTAGATGACTTCGAGCCAAACCCAAAGCGCCACCATTTGCCCTTCGACGCCGCCGCCTCTTCTTTGGCTTTGAGCGCTGCAACTTCGGCCATGGCTATTTGCATCGCGCGCTGCTCTTCAACCGTTTCTGTTGTCTCGATATTGAATTCGTCTGCCCATTCCGGTTTGGATGTGGGCCGGCTTTCAACCTCTTTCAAAACCCTCTGCACCGGCTTTGGTTCAGGTTTTGGTTCAGGCTTTGGCTCGCGGGGTTCAGAGTTCAGCACATATTCATTTGTCTCGGAAACCAGTCGCGTCAGTGTTCTTCCAAGGTCAAAGCGATTTGTCGCCACCTCGAGAGGCTTCACCTGCTCGCCTTCTTTGTTAATAATGTTCAACCATTCAGTCGCCGACTGGATGCGTGATTTCGGCAAAATCTGCATCGCCTTGTCGATCGCCTTAAGGAAGGCAAGGTCATATTCAGGAAAGCGCCCTGCCAAAGGCTCACAAGGGTCAGGGTTGTTGCCTGCAAATTCTGCCATACGTGTCTGGCTGTTTGGCGGCGCTTCACCGCTGATCAGATGATAGAATGTGGCGCCCAGCGCATAAAGGTCGCTGCTTGGACCTTGCTTGCCGCCGGCAAAATAAAACTCTTGCGGTGAATAGCCATCTTTAACGATCAACACTGCGGAAACGGCACGTGTTTCACGGCTTGCTTCCTCGCGTGCCGCGCCAAAGTCGATCAGGAAAGGGTTACCCCATTTGTCGAGCAAGATGTTGTCAGGCGAAATGTCGCGATGCAGCAGGTCATTGCGATGAACAAGATCGACTGCGTCAAGACACTTGATCAAGACTTCCTTGATCTGTTCAGGCGGCAATGGATCGTGTTCATCATTAATGATGCTAAGAAGATCTCGCCCCTGGATCAGGTCCAACACCATATAGGCCGTCTGGTTGTCCTCGAAAATCCGGTGCACGCCAACGATATTCGGGTGCCGCATCTTGGCGATGCTACGTGCTTCACGCATGAACATCTGTACGATTGTGCGATACTTTTCAGCATGCTGGTCAGAGCGGACAAGAACGTCCTTGCCGCGACGCATGCAGAATACTTCGGGGTAGCATTCCTTGATGACGACGTCCCGATCTAGGAAGTTGTCTTTCGCAAGATAGGTAATACCAAAGCCGCCGTTGCTGAGCGCCCTGTCAATTGTAAACTGATCACCTAGAAGCGGAGTCCCATCAGGAAGCGCTTCACTGCGCTCTTCATGGTCCTCATCTTCGAATACCCTCGTCACTGCTGTCATTCTCACCACTTACCGTTCCACACACACAGAACGATCCATACACGTTACTCTTACAACGTGTTTTATCGCACGTAATTATGTTACCTTTGCGGCAACCTTGCACAAAAGTCGTGGCCCGAATCTGGAAATTTTCGCCAATTTCATAACTTACGCTATGTTGTCCGCCGTTTGTTCGCAAATCATATACAAAGATTAGGTCATGCGCACTGCGTCAGCTTGGTTGGTTGCTAGCGGGCTGAGGTGATTCTCGTTGTTTTTAGGACTGTGCCGTCGGGCCCACAAATCAGCCGTATGCGCAAATCTTGATACCAAAAGGTCAGCCGCGTCCTGCCTTCGTCTTCATCCACACCCTGTTCGGATTGGCTAGTAATCTCTCCAGCACGCATTTTCGCGGGCACGTCGGAGGGCGCAATTCCCAACATAGGGCCCAGGTCGTGGGCATCGACTGTCGCACCGTCTGAGGTAATCGTCACTTGCATAGAGAGATCATGCTTCTAGTCCAACCAACCACCAAGGTTCTTTTCAATCACGCCTGTTAGCGCATCGATATGTGCAGGATCGTCGTTCAAACATGGAATATAAGTGAAATGCTCTCCACCGGCCTCTTCAAAGCTCTCTTTGATCTCTTCGTTGATTTCTTCGAGGGTCTCAATGCAGTCAGCCGAAAATGCAGGCGCGCAAATCGCGATTTTTTTGACCCCTTCTTCTTTTGCCAAACGCGCAACTTCGTCCACGGTGTAGGGCTTCAGCCATTCTTCTGGGCCAAAAAGCGATTGGAATGTCGTAACGATCTGTGTGTCATCCCAACCAAGGCGTTCCTTGAGCAGGCGCGTCGTCTTCTGGCACTGACAGTGGTACGGGTCACCCTCGCGTAAATAGCGCTCTGGTACGCCATGGTACGAACAGATCAGCTTTTCCGGCTTTTCATCCGCTGCAGCGTATGCCCGCTCGATGGATTGGGCCAAGGCTTCGATATAGGCAGGCTCTTCAAAGTATGGGTCCACAATGCGCGCAGTCGGCTGCCACTTTTCTTTCATAAGCGCACGAAAGAACTGGTCATTTGCTGTCGCCGATGTGGCCCCCGCGTAATGCGGATACAGCGGGAAAAACAGAATCTTGGTACACCCGTCTTCGATCATCTGGCGCACTTTGGATTGTGTAGATGGGTTGCCATAGCGCATGCAAAAATCGACGCGCACGTCGTCCCCATAACGTTCGACCAACTGCGCTTTGATGGCTGCAGTTTGCTTTTTGGTGATCGTCAGCAGAGGGCTTTCGTTGTCTTCTTCGTTCCAGATCGATTTGTAAGCCGCACCAGATGAAAACGGGCGTTTCGTTAGGATGACCAACTGCAACAAGGGTTGCCAGATCCAGGATGAATAATCGACGACACGTTTGTCAGACAGAAATTCGTTCAAATAACGCCGCATTGACCAGTAGTCAGTTGCATCAGGTGTCCCGAGATTGGCGACCAGAATACCAACGCGCGCCGGTTTCACCGCTGGGTGATCTGGCTTCGCATGCATTGGGCATGTAGCGGGGCGCTCTTCGGCGTTAGTTTGTGCATCGAACATTTTCATCGCCTCTTAGGTAGCGTCATTTGTTGGGTATTTAAATGGGGTACGCACGGGATCAATCATTGGACCGTTTTAAAGGCGTTTCATCCGTATTTAATGCGTCTGCGAGGCGTGTTTTCGCGCTGCCGGGCCGCAAAGGTTGCGGTTGGCTGTCGGCGGGCGCCCATCCTGTGAGCGTAATAACCTCAAAAGTCGCATCGACCCGATTCTCTGCGTTGCGGAAGTTATCAGCATAAATACACGCAGCTTCGGTCAGCACATTGCGACGGGTGGCATGTCTGATCCGCTGATGAAGTGCATTGTTTTCGCCCATCTTGCGCAAGTCATGCATAAGATGAAATGCGTTTGCATAGCTCGCTGTGAGCGGCGTGCTGTCTGCAACCGGCAGAGCAAAGCCAGCGCGCTGTAAGAGCCCACCCAGATCACGAATTTCACCCATTGGCGCGATACGTGGAGAAAGGCCGCCAGCGACAACCGCCTCGGCCTCGGCCAGCGATGCGCGGAGTTCATGCAGTGTTTGCCCGCCAAGAAACGTGCACAGTAACAAGCCATCAGGTTTGAGCGCATGGCGCGTCTGCACCAGCTGTCCAACAGGGTCATTGGCCCAATGAAGGCACATGACGTGCAAGATCAGATCATGCGCGCGCGGCTTTAGAGCAAGCGCGTCCTCATCGCTGACAATCGTGGCGTCAGGATAGCGGGTGGCCCAGAAATCAGGAAAACCGGTCACAATCGCGACCGACGTAAAGGTTCTGTTAACCTCAATCAGTCTTTCATGCAGTTCATCAGCGGCGTGTTCATGCAGAAACAATGCGCTGGGCTCGGCGCGGGCGCGGTTGCGCATCAAAGCGGCGCGGTCTGTCAGTTGGGGCATATCCATGCTGGGTCATTTAGGGTGCATTCATGCGGTTGCAAAGCGTCATTCGAGCGATTTACCCACCGCAATGCGTCGCATGTGATGCGCAAACGGATGATGACTTTGGTCTGTGCGCGACCTGCTGGCGTGAAACGCAGTTCATCGGAGGGCTGGTTTGCGATACCTGCGGGACACCATTGCTGGGCGAAGATCACGGCGAAGTGGTGCAATGCGACGACTGCATGACGATCGCGCGACCTTGGAGCAAAGGTCGCGCTGCATTGGTTTATGCCGGTGTGGGACGGCGATTGGTATTGGGCCTAAAACACGGAGACCGGACCGATCTTGCCCCCGCTGCGGCGCAGTGGATGGCGCAGAAAATACCAGATTGGGCAGGATTAGACACTGTTATTGCGCCAGTCCCTCTGCATTGGCAGCGCCTTGTGAGGCGGCGATTCAATCAATCCGCCCTATTGGCGCAAGAGATTGGCAAAGTTATGGATTTGCCTGTTTGCCCTGATGCCTTGCTCCGTCCAAGAAAGACAAAACCGCTGGAAGGCCACAGCCGCGAAGCACGTTTTGCGGAGCTTTCAGGTGCCGTCGTTCCCAATCCGAAAAGAGTGCATGAGATCGCGGGCAAATCCGTCATCATTGTCGATGACGTTATGACATCCGGCGCTACGCTTGCAGCATCGGCAGAAGCCGCACGCGCCGCCGGTGCCACAAATGTGTCGATTGTTACACTGGCAAGAGTGGTCAAAGATGCCTAGATCAGGGACGCAACTGATCTAAGGACGAAACGAATGGCAACTGTTGAGATTTACACCAAACCGACTTGCGGCTTTTGCCACATGGCTAAACGCTTATTGAATGCCAAAGGCATCAGCTTTGCAGAGGTCAATATCTCTGCCCAACCAGATCGTCGTGCTGAGATGATCCAGCGCGCCAATGGCGGTAGCACAGTTCCTCAGATTTTTGTTGATGGTAAGCATATTGGTGGTTGTGATGACCTGATGGCGCTGGAGCGTGGTGGCAAATTGGATGCCTTGTTAGCCGCATGAAAGCAGCGCTTGTCCAGCTATGTGCGAGCGACGATCCGGCAGTAAATCTGCCGCAAACCGTTGATTATATCGCACAAGCGGCTGGACGTGGCGCGGGGTTTGTCCTGACACCTGAGGTTACGAACTGTGTGTCGCAGGACCGCGCCCACCAAACACAGGTTTTGCAGCACGAGTCTGATGACATCACATTGAAGGGGCTGCGCGAAGCGGCCATTCGCAATGCTATTTGGCTGTCTGTCGGGTCGTTGGCTCTGAAAACCGACGATCCCGACGGACGCTTTGCCAATCGATCTTTCCTGATTGATCCAGCAGGGCAAATTGTCGCCCGATATGATAAAATTCACATGTTCGATGTTGCGGTTTCGAAGACCGAGACATACCGCGAATCTGCGGGCTACCGCCCTGGCACGCGAGCGGTTATGGCTGATACACCATTTGCCAAGATCGGGCTGAGCATTTGTTACGATGTCCGGTTTCCTTACCTCTATCGTGCGTTGGCACAGGCAGGTGCCGAGGTCTTGCTAATCCCGTCTGCCTTCTCGCCAGTCACAGGCGCCGCCCATTGGGAGGCATTGTTGCGGGCCCGTGCAATCGAAACAGGGTCTTATGTTTTGGCCGCTGCGCAGACCGGGACCCATAAAGCTCAGGCAGGCAAACCGCGCCAAACATATGGGCATAGTATGGCAATTTCGCCTTGGGGCGAGGTATTGGCCGATTTAGGGACTGATACGGGCATCGCGCTGGTTGATCTTGACCCCGCGTCAGTGGCACAAAGTCGTAAACGTATTGCCGCCCTCGGTCACGACCGCCCTTTTGAAGGCCCTTGATGTCAGATTCCGCGAATAACCTTGCTGTTTCACTGTTCAGTGAAATCCTTGCCGTTGATCAATTGGCGCGGGCAAATGTGGCGCGCGTTTTGCCTAAGGGAATGGAGCTATCGCATTTCTCGGTGCTGAACCATTTGGCCCATTCAGGGACAGAGCGTTCGCCGGCGCAGTTGGCAAAGACTTTTCACCTGACCCGTGGTGCAATGACCAACACGCTGCAAAAACTTGAATGGGCGGGTTGGGTTCATGTCCGCCCTGATTGGGACGATGCACGCCGCAAGATGGTTGCGATTAGCCCGTCTGGTCAATCAGCCCGCAACGCGGCACTCGCTGCGATTGCCCCGGTCATCGCGGATGTGGTGGGCAAGGTTGGTGAAGACAAGGTCAAAGCCGTTCTCCCTGTGATGCGGGAAATGCGCCTGAGACTAAGCGATGTCGATTAGGCCGGTTTTGTCGCTGTCGTCACATAGTTGACTGATAGGTCTCGATCCGAGATCGACCATGTGAATTTGGCAAAGTTGAAAACAAAACCTTTGCGATCAACAGGTGTCATGCCAGCCTTTTCAATCAGCGCAAACAGCTCGTCCGGGGTGATAAACTTGTTCCATTCATGGGTGCCTTTGGGTAACCAGCGCATCACATATTCCGCGCCCACAATCGCCATCGCAAAGGATTTCGGGTTGCGGTTGATGGTTGAGCAAATGTGGATACCACCGGGCTTCATGAGTTGCTGGCAAGCATCCAGATAACCTTGCGGATCGGCGACATGCTCGACCACTTCCATATTCAGTACGGCATCAAACTGCTCGCCTGCTGCGGCCATCGCTTCGGCTGTCGTATGGCGATAGTCGATCTCTAGCCCTGATTGCTCTGCATGGATTTTCGCAACTGGGATGTTTCGTTCAGCTGCATCTGCACCCACAATCGTGGCGCCCAAGCGGGCCATCGGTTCGCACAGCAATCCGCCACCGCAACCAATGTCGAGGATGCGCAGGCCCTTGAAAGGCTCAGGCTGGCTTAAGTCACGCCCGAATTCTGCAGCGATCTGACTTGTGATATAGTCCAACCGCACAGGGTTCATCATATGCAATGGCTTGAACTTGCCTTTCAGGTCCCACCATTCGGCAGCCATCGCCTCGAACTTGGCAATCTCGCCCGGGTCTACTGTGTTTGTTGCCGACATTTTCATCGCTCCACATTATGGTCAGTGCGTTCAACACGCGATATAGGGTGGTTATGGACAAAGTCGTAGGACAAAAGCGCCCAGGTGCGCATCTTTACCCTCCCGTTGATCCCTTTGATCAACGCATGCTGGAGGTGGGCGATGGTCACCGCATCTATGTTGAACAATGTGGAAACCCTGATGGGATTCCCGTTGTGGTCCTGCATGGCGGTCCCGGTGGTGGATGCAGCCCGGCGATGCGTCGGTATTTTGATCCAAATATTTTCCGCGTGATTCTGTTTGATCAGCGCGGCTGTGGTCGGTCACGACCCCATGCCAGTGTCGAGGCGAATACGACATGGCATTTGGTGGCCGATATCGAGCTGATCCGTGAAACGCTAAGTATTGACCGCTGGATCGTTTTTGGTGGCTCTTGGGGGGCGACACTGGCGTTGATTTACGCGCAGGCTCATCCAGATCGTGCTGCTGCGCTGACTTTGCGTGGTGTTTTCCTGATGACCCAGCCCGAACTGGATTGGTTCTATGGTGGCGGAGCTGGAAAATTCTGGCCGGACCTTTGGGACCGGTTCGCCTCTATGATTCCGCAGGATGAACAAGACGACTTTATTGCAGCCTATCATAGGCGCCTGTTTTCTGACGACCGCACGCTCGAAGTGCGATTTGCCCGCGCTTGGGCGTCGTGGGAAAATGCGCTGGCTTCCATTGATAGTGACGGTGTGACAGGCGAAAGCCCTGCCGACTATGCGCGCGCCTTTGCGCGCCTTGAGAACCATTATTTCCATAATGGAGGGTTCTTAAGCGAGGATCAGCAGATTTTGCATCCTGATCAAATGGCAAAGATCGCTGATATTCCCGGTGTCATCGTTCAGGGCCGTTACGACATGATCTGCCCGCCTGTTTCCGCACATACGCTTTCGCAGATGTGGCCGAAGTCTCGGCTGACGTTTATCGGGCGTGCAGGACATGCCCTTTCAGAACCTGGCATTAGTGCAGAACTTGTGCGTACAATGGACATGATGGGTTCCCAGCGCCATTCGCTTGGCCTTTAGGGTTTACAGCTGAAAATATGCCGTTAAGCTTCAAGGCTAGCTAACGGGGAAATCATAAGTTTTGGGCAACGTCCTAACGATTATTCTACAACGGCTTGCGCTTGGCCTTCTGACATTATTGATCGTGTCGATCGTGATCTTCGTCGCGGTAAACCTTTTGCCGGGCGATTTCGCGCAATCCATTCTGGGTCAAGGCGCCACACCAGAGGCGGTTGCGTCCATTCGTGAAGACCTTGGATTGGACCAGCCGTTAATCACGCGATACTTTCAATGGTTGGGCGGCGTTATGACTGGAGATTTGGGCACCAGCTTTGCCCAAGCGAACTTTGCCAGCTTTAGTGGCACGACGTCAGGTGCCACGACAATTGCCGAACAGATTGCTCCGCGTTTTGCCAATACTATGTTCCTTGCTATGGTCACAGCGGCGATTGCCGTGCCGTTTTCAATCATCCTTGGTATTCTGGCCGCACTCTATCGCAACACGATTTTTGATCGCGCGACCAATATCTTTACGCTGTCGTCGATTTCCAGCCCAGAATTCTTTCTTGCCTATATCCTGATCCTGTTCTTGGCGGTGCTGAACCCTATCTTCCCATCGCTATCAAACATCTTTGAAGGCATGCCATTCACCGAGCGTCTAGAGAAATCGATGCTTCCAGCGTTGACCCTGACGCTAGTTGTGACAGCACATATGATGCGGATGACACGGGCTGCGATCATTAACCTTCTGGCATCGCCTTATATCGAGATGGCCCGGCTGAAAGGCCTTTCGCCGATGCGAGTGATCGTCAAGCATGCGCTGCCAAACGCCTTGGCGCCAATTATCAACGTGATTGCACTGAACCTTGCCTATCTGATCACCGGTGTGGTCGTGGTCGAGGTGGTCTTTGTCTATCCTGGGATCGGTCAGCTGTTTGTTGATAGTGTGAAGATCCGCGATATTCCGGTCGTGCAGGCATGCTGCCTGATCTTTGCGACCGCCTTTATCCTGCTGAACCTGACAGCTGACATCATGTCGATCCTGTCCAACCCGCGTCTGAGGCATCCGAAATGATCTGGTTCGTTGCAGTACTGTTTGGGATGGGCGCCGTCGCTTGGGGTTTCCGTTTTGCGGGGCAAGCGGCAACAGGTAATGCGCCAAAATTCCGCGATATGCCTTATGGTGTCGCCTACGGCTATGTCCTTGGCGCTGCCGTTTTAGCATGGCTTGTTTGGGCCTATATGCAGGGCCGCAGTGAAGATCAGGCGATTGCAAATAAGTTCTTCTTCCTACGCATTGCCATTGAAGGTTTCATTATCTTTGCGATTGCTGCTTGGTTGTTTCGTCTGTTCGGGCGGTCTGTCGGGACAGCGGGCAGCAAAAAGCTGTTCCGGTCCATGCCTCTGACTGCCTCTTTCGGTATTCTGACGATCCTGATCTACGCTATTCTTGCAATCTTTGCCGCGGTTATTGCGCCCTATGGCCAAGAGCAGATCGTCCCTGGTGTGGCCGCCAATATCATACCCGGCGGTGATCCGGCGCTGGGCGGCAATCCTGATTTCCCGCTCGGAACAGACCAGATTGGGCGCGATATCCTTAGCCGCTTGATCTATGGCGCACAAAATACCGTGGGCATTGCATTTGCGACGACTGTATTGGCGTTTCTCTTAGGTGGAACATTCGGTTTCCTCGCTGCTACGCTGGGCGGCTGGTTGGACCAGCTACTGTCGCGTGCCGTCGATGTGTTGATGGCGATCCCGTCGCTGATCTTTGCATTGCTTTTGATGACAATCGCCAGTGTCTGGGCGCCGCAATTGGGCATTCCTTTGACGGTCTTCATGGTGCTTATCATCGCTGTGATCGACAGCACGCGTGTTTATCGCCTGGCCCGTGCGGTTGGTCAAAACATCGTTGTGATGGACTATATCGAAGCAGCAAAGCTACGCGGTGAAGGTCTTGGATATTTGGTTTTCAAAGAAATCCTGCCCAATGCCACTGCGCCACTTCTGGCCGAATTCGGTCTGCGTTTCTGCTTTGTGTTCCTAACGATCGCAGCATTGTCCTTCTTAGGTGTCGGTATCCAGCCGCCGCTAGCTGACTGGGGTACGATGGTGCGTGACTTGGGCGGCTTTGTGAACTTTGCACAGTTCGCGCCAATGGCAGCGACAGCGCCATTGTTGGCGGCCGGCGCCATTGCGCTGCTGACGGTTGCTGTGAACTTCGTGGTTGACTGGATGCTGCAAAAATCATCGGGGCTAAAAGAATGAGCGAAGAACCACTCGTCAAAATGCGCGATGTCTGGCTGGAAGGCCGCAGCGATGAGACGTGGAACCCGATTATCAATGGCGTCGACCTGAGCCTGCAAAAAGGTGAGGTGCTCGGCCTTATCGGTGAATCTGGCGCGGGTAAATCTACACTTGGCCTTGCGGCAATGGGATACACCCGTGACGGCGTACGTATCAGCAAAGGTACGGTAGAATTCGACGGAATTGATCTGCTAACAGCCTCGGCGGCGGTAAAACGCGAGCTTTTGGGTAAGCGTATTGCTTATGTCGCCCAGTCTGCTGCGGCCAGCTTTAACCCAGCTCATAAGCTGATGGATCAACACGTCGAAGGCCCTGTCCAGCATGGTGTGATGAGCAAGGCGGAAAGTGAAGCAGACGGGATGGAGCTTTATCGCAAACTGCGGTTGCCGAACCCCGAGCAGATTGGCTTTCGCTATCCCCACCAGGTCTCTGGAGGTCAGCTTCAACGCTGCATGACGGCGATGGCGATGTCTTGTCGTCCTGACCTGATCATCTTTGACGAACCGACAACGGCGCTTGATGTGACCACCCAGATTGAAGTGCTTGCTTCGATTCGTGATATTGTAGAGCAGTTTAATACCGCCGCGATCTATATCACTCACGATCTAGCTGTCGTGGCTCAGATGGCAGATACGATCAAGGTGCTGCTAAAAGGCGACGAAGTCGAAACGGCTGACACCCGCACGATGCTGTCTGCACCGACGCAAGAATACACAAAATCTCTTTGGGCGGTGCGCAGCTTTGAGCGCCCTCTGAAACCCGCAGTGCAAACAGGGTCAGTGCCTGTTGTCAGTGTCCAGAATGTTGACGCCGCCTATGGTACTGTACCAGTGCTGCATGACGTCAGTTTTGATATGCACGAGGGCCGGACTGTGGCTGTTGTTGGTGAAAGTGGTTCGGGTAAATCGACCACCGCGCGCTGTATTACGGGCCTTTTGCCGCCCACAGCGGGGCAAATTCTAGTCGATGGCGAAGTGATGCCATCGGATTACCGCAAGCGCAGCAAAGACCAGCTCCGCCAAGTTCAGATGATCTATCAGATGGCTGACACAGCGTTGAACCCACGCATGTCGATTGGTCAGATCATTGCCCGCCCGGTTGAGTTCTACCTAGGGCTAAAGGGGGCAGAGAAACGCAAAAAAGTCGATGCGCTGCTTGAGCAGATCGAATTGGAGCCTTCACAATACTATAACCGCCTACCGTCCGAACTGTCTGGTGGGCAAAAACAACGTATTGGAATAGCACGGGCTTTGGCCGCAGAACCAAAGTTTATCATCTGTGATGAGGTGACTTCAGCGCTGGACCAACTGGTTGCGGAGGGCATTCTGCGACTATTGGCGCGGTTGCAAGATGAACTGTCGCTTACTTATATGTTCATCACACATGATCTTGCGACGGTACGTGCCATCGCAGACGAGGTTGTCGTGATGAAAGACGGTCGCGTGGTTGAACAGGGACCAAAGAGGGAAATGTTTAAACCACCACATCACGCCTATACCGATCTTTTGCTGTCCTCTGTGCCTGAAATGGACCCGGACTGGCTGACAAATCTGCTTGCTGAACGCGGAGTTGATAACATCGGCGATGCGGCAGTTGATAAGATGTAACACGAATCATCCACGTAAGTGGTGACAATATCGGGCGGCTCACGCCTGAACTAACAACTAGGGAGAACGACAAAATGCACGGAATTAGTAGACGCGGTCTATTGAAAACAGGTGTCGCTGCTGGTGTGCTTGGCCTTACTGGCATGCCATTGCGCGCCCAATCGCGCGGCGGCAAACTGACAGCAGGTCTGTCAGGTGCAAACACATCAGATAGCTGGGATGGGCGTACACACTCTGACCTTTACATGATCGCATCAGCGCAAGGTGCCGTCTTTGACAGCCTTACCGAAGTTGGCGCTGACGGTCTGTTGAAAGGTGAATTGGCAGAAAGCTGGGAAGCATCGGCAGATGCGAAAACCTGGACATTCAACCTGCGCCAGGGTGTGACTTTCCATAACGGCAAATCATTCGGTGCAGACGATGTAATTGAATCACTGCAACTGCACGTCGCCGAAGGCGCGAAATCTGCGGCGCAGCCTATCGTTGCGGCAATTTCTGAAATGAAGAAGATGAGCGACAGTCAGGTTCAGTTCACGCTTGAAGCTGGCAACGCGGACTTCCCGTATCTGATGTCCGATTATCACCTGCTGATGTATCCTGCAGGCCAGATTGAAGAGGCAATTGCGCAAGGTATTGGCACTGGTCTCTATCAGGTGCAGTCATTTGATCCAGGCGTGCGCATGGTCGCTACGCGTTATCCTGATCACTACAAAGGTGATAGCGCAGGTTTCTTCGACGAGATCGAATATATCGCAATCAACGACAACACAGCCCGTATGAACGCGCTGATGACTGGTCAGGTTGATGCGATTAACCGGATCGACTTTAAGACCGAAGCTCTGCTGCGCGCCAACCCTGCCCTGCGCATTCAGGAAGTGACGGGCAACCAGCACTACACCTTCGCAATGCTGACAGACAATGCACCGTATGACGACGTAAACGTCCGCCGCGCGCTGAAGTACGGCATCAACCGTCAGGAAATGGTCGACAAGATCCTGCTTGGCCATGGTGCTGTCGGCAATGACACACCTATCGGCCCTGCAAACCAGTTCTACAACACTGAAATGGATCAGCTGGCATATGACCCAGACAAGTCCAAGTTCTATTTGCAGCAAGCTGGTCTTGATAGCCTAGACCTTGATATCAGCGCATCGAATGCCGCGTTTGAAGGTGCTGTTGATGCGGCTCAGCTGTTCCAGGCGTCTGCGGCAGCAGGCGGGATCAACCTGAACGTGGTGCAGGAACCTGCTGATGGATACTGGTCTAACGTCTGGCTAAAGAAGAACTTTTCTGCCGTATACTGGTCTGGTCGCGCGACAGAAGATTGGATGTTCTCGACTGCCTATGAGGCTGGAGTGCCTTGGAACGACAGCCAGTGGGGCAACGAAGACAGTTCTCGTTTCCAAGAGCTGCTGTTGATGGCGCGTGCCGAACTGGATAGCGCGAAGCGTAAGGAACAGTACTACGAGATGCAGGAAATCCTGCGTGACGATGGTGGTGTTCTGATCCCGATGTTCGCGAACTACGTACAGGCTGTGAACAACCGCATCGTGTCGCCTGACACAGTGGGTAACCTCTGGCAGATGGATAACGCACGTATGGCTGAACGCTGGTCTGCGGCGTAAGCTTCGTTTGACTGAATTAGAAGCGCCCCGCCGCAAGGTGGGGCGTTTTTCGTTTCGAAACCAGATATGAGGACGGCAACATGTCGGATGAAGCCAAGATTGAAGAGCGAGAGAATGGGCCACTTGTCGTGTCAGGTGCGGCGTCAATGGAAGGTGCAGATGGCGTTATTGAAGTGAAAGCAGTCATGGCCCTTTGCCGCTGTGGGGCGTCCAAAAATAAGCCGTTCTGTGACGGCTCTCACAACAAGGTGGGCTTTGAAAGCAGGGGCGGCACCCCGGCAGGGCGCGACCGCGTGATTGCTTATGAAGGCAAGGATGCGACGGTGAACTATAACCCATTGCTTTGTTCCCATGCAGCCGAGTGTGGTCGCCTTGCCAGCAATATATTCAATCCCGCCCAAAAGCCTTGGGTGCAGCCTGATCAAGGTACGTTGGCGCAGATTGAGGCCGTCGTGACGGCCTGCCCTTCAGGTGCTTTGTCTTTTGCGACGGCGCAAGGCAGCGATCATCGTGTAGATGCCGCGCGTGCGCAGATTGTAGTTGAGAAGAACGGTCCTTATTGGGTGCGCGATATCCCGCCTCCAACGCTTGAACGCGCAGAGGGTGCGGCAGATGGGAAATACGTACTTTGCCGCTGCGGTCTGTCAGGAAACAAGCCATACTGTGACGGCTCTCATCGTGATGCGAAGTGGCGTGACACTGCGGACGAATAGCCAGAACTAGCGCATTTGATCGTAGCCCTTGCAGTTGCGGTCAACTGTGCGTATATCACCCCTAACAGCGGCGTTGGCTTCCACCCCCAACCCCACCGAAATTCATAACGGGCCGCGCGCCCGTTTTTTTGTGCCGAATGATAAGTCGGAAAGAATGATGAACGATCTAATCGCCAAAGCGGCTATCGACCGCCGTATCGCTGAAATCATCACCCCCGTCGTCGAAGACATGGGGTTTGAGGTCGTGCGCGTGCGCCTGATGTCTGGCAAGGAAAGCATCTTGCAAATCATGGTCCAGCGCCCCGACGGCCAGATCGAAGTCGATGAGTGCGGACAGATATCGACTGCGTTGAGCGCGACACTGGATGTCGAGGATCCGATTCTGGACGTCTATAACCTCGAAGTGTCTAGCCCCGGCATCGACCGCCCGCTAACGCGGATGAAGGACTTTGATCAGTGGGAAGGCTTTGAGGCCAAGATTGAAACTGACGAACTGATTGACGGGCGCCGCCGTTTTAAGGGCGTTTTGGCCGGTACTGAAGGTGACGAAGTGCTGATCACCATCACCGAAGGCACGATTGGTTTGAAATTCGAATGGCTGTCAGACGCCAAACTGGTTCTGACAGATGAGTTGATCCGCGACGTACTGCGCGGACGTAAAGATGCGGGTCAGATCGACGAGACCCAATTTGATGAAATCGAAACCATCATTGATGGCGAGGAGAACACTTAAGATGGCATATACATCCGCCAACCAGTTGGAGCTTTTGCAGACAGCAGAGGCCGTGGCCCGCGAAAAGAACATCGAGCCCGGACTTGTTGTGGAAGCGATGGAAGAATCGCTCGCCCGTGCGGCCAAATCCCGCTACGGCGCAGAGATGGACATCCGTGTCGCCATCGACCGCAAAACCGGTAAAGCGACGTTTACGCGTGTGCGGACAGTCGTCGAGGACGAAGAACTTGAGAACTATCAGGCCGAGTTCACCGTCGAGCAAGCCAAAGAATACATGGAAGACCCAGAAGTGGGCCAGCAGTTCATCGAAGAAGTCCCACCCGTAGAATTGGGCCGGATTGCTGCACAGTCTGCCAAGCAGGTCATCTTGCAAAAGGTCCGCGAAGCCGAGCGCGACAAGCAATACGAAGAATTCAAAGACCGCGCCGGTACAATCATCAACGCGCTGGTTAAGCGCGAAGAGTACGGCAATGTCATCGTCGATGTTGGCGCTGGCGAAGCTGTCTTGCGCCGTAACGAAAAAATTGGCCGCGAGGCGTATCGCCCCAACGACCGTATCCGTTGCTTCATTAAAGAAGTGCGCCGCGAACAGCGTGGCCCACAGATCTTCCTGAGCCGCACAGCGCCTGAATTCATGGCAGAATTGTTCAAAATGGAAGTGCCTGAGATTTACGAAGGCATAATCGAGATCAAGGCGGTTGCCCGTGATCCCGGTTCGCGCGCGAAGATCGCTGTAATTTCATATGACAACTCCATCGACCCTGTCGGTGCTTGTGTTGGTATGCGTGGTTCTCGCGTGCAGGCCGTGGTGAACGAGCTGCAGGGCGAGAAGATCGACATCATTCCCTGGAATGAAGATATGCCAACTTTCCTTGTGAACGCGTTGCAGCCAGCCGAGGTTTCCAAGGTTGTTCTGGACGAAGAAGCCGGCAAAATCGAAGTTGTTGTCCCAGAAGAGCAGCTATCGCTAGCCATTGGTCGCCGCGGCCAAAACGTACGTCTGGCATCACAACTGACTGGTCTTGATATCGACATCATGACCGAGGAAGAAGAGAGCAAGCGCCGTCAGGCAGAATTCGAACTGCGCACGAAATTGTTCATGGATACCCTTGATTTAGACGAGTTCTTTGCCCAACTATTGGTATCAGAAGGGTTCACGAACCTGGAAGAAGTCGCCTATGTTGAAGCCGAAGAACTGTTAGTAATCGAAGGCGTTGACGAAGATACAGCCAGTGAATTGCAGGCCCGTGCCCGTGATTATCTTGAAGCGCAAGCCAAGAAAGCAATGGATGCAGCCCGTGAATTGGGCGTCGAAGACAGCCTTGCAAACTTTGAGGGTCTGACACCTGCAATGCTAGAGGCGCTGGGCAAAGATGGCGTGAAAACGCTGGAAGATTTTGCAACTTGTGCTGACTGGGAATTGGCCGGTGGCTGGACAACAGTCGACGGCGAGCGCGTGAAAGACGATGGCGTCCTAGAGCCATTTGAGATTTCGTTGGAAGAGGCGCAAGATATGGTCATGACCGCGCGTGTCATGCTGGGCTGGGTTGATCCGGCTGACCTTGAGCCTGACGCCGACGAAGAAGAAATGAACGAGGAAGCGGAGGCCTGATCGTAGGCCTTCGGGGTTCGCTGATGGCGCGTGGTGGCCATAACAAAGATCGCGATGATGCAGAACGTAAATGCATCGTCACAGGCGAAGTGCAGCCAAAAGCTGGGCTGATCCGCTTTGTTGTCGGGCCAGAAAATCAGGTCGTGCCTGATATTCTGGGCAAACTGCCGGGCCGGGGCATGTATGTGACCGCTGATCGCAAAGCGCTTGAGGAAGCGAAGAAGGGTCAGTTTTCACGTTCTGCCAAGCAGGCAGTGACTGTGCCAGACGGTTTGGTAGAAGAAGTTGAACGTCAACTTGCCCGACGCACCGTTGATCTGATTGCTTTGACCCGTAAATCGGGCCGTGCGGTCTGCGGATTTGAGAAAGTGAAGGGTTGGCTTGCCGGTGGCGAGCGGGTCCGTGTCCTAATGCAGGCCAGCGATGGCTCTGAGCGGGGCAAAACAAAATTATGGACGCCTGAGGGGGCTCGATATTTCGGATGCCTGACGTCAACCGAATTGGGTTTGGCATTTGGGCGGCAAAGTGTGATACATGGCGCGCTTGCGACTGGCAGACTCAGCAATCGTGTTGTAGAGGAAGCCACAAAGCTGCGCGGTTTACGCGAAACGAACGGTGGTGATACGGCCGCCGAGAAGGATACAGAAGCTAAATGAGCGATAACGACGGTAAAAAGACACTCGGCCTTGGTGGTTCACGCCCTTCAAACGTGAAGCAAAGCTTTAGCCATGGGCGGACCAAAAACGTCGTGGTGGAAACCAAACGCAAGCGCGTCGTGGTGCCTAAGCCGGGTGCGGCGAAATCCACAACGACAGGTGGACCTGTTGGTGGTGATCCTTCAAAGCGCCCTGCCGGTATTTCGGATGTGGAACTTGAGCGCCGGATGAACGCGCTGAAGATGGCCAAAGCGCGTGAAGTTGAAGATGCAGCCAAACGCGCAGCGGAAGAAAAAGAACGTGCAGCCGAGCGCGATGCGCGACGCGCAGAGATAGAAGCCAAAGAAGCTGAAGATAAGGCGCGTGAAGAGCGCGCTAAGTCAAAGGCCGAAGAAGAAGATCGCAAGAAGGCCGAAGCCGAAAAAGCTAAGGCGATTGCGAATGCGCCACCCGCCGCCGCGGCGGTTCCAGGTGAGACAGAGATTTCGCGCCCAACTGCGGCACCGCGTAAGACTGACCGCCCTGCTGAAAACCGCGACAACAAGTCCAAAGCAAAACCGGGCCGTAGTGATGATGGCCGCCGATCGGGCAAGCTGACTGTCAACGATGCGATGGCTGGCCGTCATGGTGGCCGCCAGCGTTCCATGGCTGCCATGAAACGTAAGCAAGACCGCGCACGTGCGAAGGCTATGGGCGTATCTGCTGAGCGTGAAAAGGTTTTCCGCGAGGTTGCCCTGCCAGAGGCGATCACTGTTTCTGAGCTTGCGAACCGTATGACGGAACGTGTTTCAGATGTTGTGAAATCCTTGATGACAAACGGCATCATGGCGACGCAGAACCAGACGATTGATGCAGATACAGCAGAACTGATCATCGAAGAATTTGGTCACACGGTTGTACGTGTCTCTGACGCTGACGTTGAAGATGTTTTGACCGCGATCGAAGATAAGGCAGAGGACCTGCAGCCGCGTCCACCGATCATCACGATCATGGGTCACGTTGACCACGGCAAGACATCGCTGCTCGACGCGATCCGCAACGCAAAGGTTGTGGCAGGCGAAGCAGGCGGTATTACACAGCACATTGGTGCCTATCAGGTGACGACTGACAGCGGCGCTGTCTTGTCATTCCTTGACACGCCCGGCCACGCTGCGTTCACGTCGATGCGTTCACGTGGTGCGCAAGTAACTGATATTGTTGTACTTGTTGTTGCCGCTGACGATGCTGTCATGCCGCAGACAATCGAAGCGATCAACCACGCCAAGGCGGCAAAAGTGCCGATGATTGTGGCGATCAACAAGGTCGACAAGCCTGATGCGAATCCTGACAAAGTGCGGACGGATTTGCTTCAGCATGAAGTGGTCGTCGAAAAGATGTCCGGTGATGTGCAAGACGTTGAGGTCTCGGCCATCTCTGGTCAGGGTTTGGACGAACTGCTTGAAGCGATTGCGCTTCAGTCGGAAATTCTGGAACTGAAAGCCAACCCAAATCGCGCTGCCGAAGGTGCCGTGATCGAGGCGCAGCTAGATGTAGGTCGTGGCCCTGTTGCGACTGTTCTGATCCAGAACGGCACGCTGCGCCAAGGCGATATTTTTGTTGTGGGCGAGCAGTACGGTAAGGTCCGTGCTCTGATCAACGACAAAGGTGAGCGTGTTCAAGAAGCTGGGCCAGCGGTGCCTGTTGAGGTGCTTGGCCTTAATGGCACACCCGAGGCTGGAGACGTTTTGAATGTTGTTGAAACCGATGCGCAGGCTCGCGAAATCGCTGAATACCGCGAGAACGCCGCGAAAGAAAAACGCGCTGCAGCAGGCGCTGCGACGACACTTGAACAGCTGATGGCGAATGCCAAAGCAGACGAGAACGTCAGCGAATTGCCAATTCTGGTGAAAGCTGACGTGCAGGGTTCTGCTGAAGCGATTGTTCAAGCGATGGAAAAAATCGGCAACGATGAGGTCCGCGTACGCGTTCTACACTCTGGTGTTGGCGCGATCACGGAAACCGATATCGGTTTGGCCGAAGCATCTGGTGCGCCTGTGTTTGGCTTTAACGTCCGTGCGAATACGTCCGCGCGGAACACAGCAAACCAAAAGGGTGTCGAGATCCGTTATTACTCAGTGATCTACGATCTTGTGGATGACGTGAAAGCGGCGGCCTCTGGTCTGTTGTCTGCTGAAATTCGCGAGAAATTCATCGGTTACGCTAAAATCCAAGAGGTCTTTAAGGTCTCAAACGTCGGCAAAGTCGCCGGTTGTCTGGTTACCGAAGGTGTTGCCCGCCGTTCTGCAGGTGTGCGCCTGTTGCGCGACAACGTGGTTATCCACGAAGGCACGCTGAAAACACTCAAGCGCTTCAAGGATGAAGTACCAGAAGTACAGTCCGGCCAAGAATGCGGTATGGCGTTTGAAAACTATGAAGATATCCGTCCCGATGATGTGATCGAAATATTCGAGCGCGAAGAGATCGAACGGAACCTTTAATCTCGGCGATATTGAAATAGAAAGGCGGTCCCTCGGGGCCGCCTTTTGCTTTCGTACCAAATCGCCAACATGGCGCTACGGGGTCCTTGTGCCAAGGCAGTGTCTGGTCATCGACCACAAACCTTCAAGCTCAATCACCCCAAAAAAAGAGGCCGCCGGTCCAGCCAGCGGCCTCTTCATTGCTATCTAAGACGCTCTAGTGCTTGAACTTCTTGATGTCGCCTGACTTCAGGCGGGCGCTGTAAGAGGCCAGCTCTGTGCGAACGACTTTCATCAAGAAGTACAGGCAGAAGATGTTGACCACAGCCATGGCAAAGATCGCTGCATCGGAGAAGTCGATAACGGGCCCAAGGCTTGCTGCTGCACCAATGACGATGAAGACGCAGAAGATGATCTTGAAGATCAGCTCAGTCGTCTTGCCTTCGCCAAACAGATACGTCCACGCCTTCAATCCGTAGTAGGACCACGAGATCATAGTGGAGAACGCAAACAGGATCACCGCGATGGCAAGAACGAATGGGAACCAGCTGATTGCTGACCCAAACGCTGCCGAAGTCAGTGCAACACCGCCGTTACCATCTACAGTCGCAATGGCTGTGCCAGCTTCGTTGAGCATGTAGTTGCCAGTTGCTTCATCGATGATCAGCTGCTGCGAGATGATGATCACCAACGCCGTCATTGTACAAATAACAACCGTGTCGATCAGTGGCTCAAGCAGGGACACGAATCCCTCGGTGATTGGTTCTTTGGTTCTTACCGCCGAGTGCGCAATCGCCGCGGAACCAACGCCCGCCTCGTTCGAGAAAGCAGCACGTTTGAAACCTTGGATCAGCGCGCCGACGAAACCGCCAGCAACACCTAGACCTGTGAAGGCACCTGCAAAGATCTGGCCAAAGGCCCAACCGATCATATCGTAGTTCACGATGAGAACGACGATAGATGCGCCCACATAGAGGATGCCCATGAATGGCACGACCTTTTCTGTGACCTTTGCGATGGACTTGATGCCGCCAACGATCACGGCAAACACGAC